>Ga0163147_10005946_pt1 | contig 14563 bp, 12 predicted proteins | sample OliLakLV19MP6G1_FD_148597 | JGI IMG/M metagenome (GOLD analysis project Ga0163147, IMG submission 148597) | Freshwater microbial mat bacterial communities from Lake Vanda, McMurdo Dry Valleys, Antarctica- Oligotrophic Lake LV.19.MP6.G1 | ecosystem: Environmental > Aquatic > Freshwater > Lake >...
CAGCTCACGACTCATGCGAGCCTGATCGGCGAACGTGACCAGGCTCTCGGCCAGCTTCTTTCCGGAGACCTTGTCGGCATTGGCGAGAATATGGTCGAGTGTTCCGAACTGCTCGATCAGAGTCCGGGCGGTCTTCGGTCCGATCTTGGGAATGCCCGGCACGTTGTCGACAGCATCACCCACCAGCGACTGGAAGTCCACGACCTGATCCGGCCGCACTCCCCAGTCTTCCATCACACCCGCTTCGTCAAGAAACGTGTTCTTGCGACAGTTGAGCATCCGCACTGTTGGGCCCAGCAACTGCCGCGCGTCTTTGTCCGACGACACGATGACCACTTCCATGTCCTTCGCGACGGACTGAGCGGTCACGGTCGCGATGACGTCGTCGGCTTCCCAGGCAGGAAATTCAATCACCGGCACGCGGAAGCCTGCCAGCAGCTCCTTTATCAGCGGAATCTGCGGACGCAGATCTTCGGGCATCTCCGTCCGATTGGCTTTGTACTTCGGATAAATCTCATTCCGTTTTCCATCGCCTGGGGAGTCGAAGGCGCAAACCAGATGCGTGGGCTTGCGATCAAGGATCGCGAAAATGTCGCGGGTAAAGCCAAAAACCGCGTTGGTCGGTTGTCCCTGAGTCCCCGTCATCGGCGGGATGGCGTGAAAGACCTGAAACATCAATGAAAACGTATCGATAATGTAGATGCAGTCGCGGCTCATGAATCCAATTTGTCGATAACGGTGTGTTGTGAATTGTGCCGCGAAGCTCCGCGTCGCGATTGATTCGGCTGGACAGATCTCCGGATCTGTCCGCGTTCCGCGCCTGTCGAGGCTGACAGGTTTTCAGGCCGTTGGCAAATGCGGGAACACAGCAATTTGCAATTCCTCAGTCGTTTGGTACAGTCTCCTTCCGTCAGAAATTCTCATCTGTTCATGTGTCCATGTATGCTTGAGGAGGGTGTTTGTGGTTAAGTTGCGTTTGCGTGATAACGAAAGTGTGAATGAAGCAGTGCGTCGGTTCCGTAAGTTGGTTGAACACGCCGGCGTGAAGAAAGAGATGCGCAAACGCGAGTTCTACGAGAAGCCCAGTGACATCCGCCGCCGCGACCGCCGCCGCGCACAAATGCGAGCCCAGCGCGCGAACCAGCCACCGGAACTGGAAGCCAGTTAAGTCACAAGCGTCATCACGACGCAACATGTGATCAGGGGTGAGAACGGAGGGGGCGGGCCTGAACAGGTTCGCCCTTTTTGCTGCGCCGGTTCAATGTGCCCGGATGCTCCGCATCGGCAATTCGCGACGCGGAGCTTCGCGGCACGATGGTTCGCCAGTGGCACACAACCCTCAGGTGAGTGAGATCGGCGCGGAGTCAACGGGACTGGTTCCGACCATGAACTCGATCTTGACAACGGTGCCCCGCCGGATCGGTCAGTGCTGTCCACTTTGCGGCATGCTATTTCCAGGTGAGAGAGACGGGCACTGTTACCATTTCCGGATCGCTGCCATCGGTTGCGTGGAGCGTCAGAACTCCCCGTTCGACGGCTTGCGCGGGAAGTGCGGAGACCGCGAGTTCGACCGTCACGCGGACAGTTTCCGCAGTGACCGGTTTGGTCGTCAGCACTCGGGCCGCCAGCGCCGGCGGGAACGCATCAAAGTGGGTGACCGTCCATTTGGCCGGGATGTCAAAACTCACTGTGGTACCGAGTGATTTCTCCGGCTCGGCAGTACTGATCACGACTCTTGCTGCATCCGGGCTGATCCTGACCGGTTCATCCGCCGGACGTTTCTGATCACCCACAACGACCGGAATCTGCAGTGTCGGAAAGAGCGGATCGTCGGTGCTGACCAGGATGACTCCTTTATGCTGACCGGCGGGAATCGGTTCGTTGAAAGTTACGGACACTGCCGATTTACTGACGCCATCGGACGTTGAGTGACCTGCTGATTCAGCAGTGAACAGCGACGAAGAACCCACGACACCGGTGATCTTCATCGGCGTCCTGAAGCTGCCCGGGCGGTAGTCCGAAATTGTCACGACGTAGGGATGCTCGCTGGTCACTTTCCCCATCACCATCAGGACTCGCGGCTGAATCACGAGCTGTTTTTCCGGCAGGTTGACTTTCAATGTGAGCGTGACCTGCCGTGGTTTTGGATCTTCGTATTTGACCGTCAACAGATACTCATTCAAACCGGCCGGTTCATTTGCCGTTCGGATTGGCAGTGTAATGCGGCCAAAATCTCCCGGAGGGATTTCCCGCGATGAGATCGTCGGCGACAGACAGGCACAGTCGGGGACGAGGTCCGTGATCCGGACGGTTTCCCTGCCCTTGTTCAGAAAGTCAAAGTCCCGCGAAACGATCGGCTCGTCCCGTAGCGGTTCCCGGTCTGCGGGAATCATGTAGGCCCCGAACACGAGGGCCGGACGGTCTTTGGAGAGTTTGAGAGCCGGCGCCGCAGAATCACGCATCGCAAACACGGCCGACGCCAGGCCGGGAGTGAGCAGCAGGATCACCGTCCGAATGGACCATCTGCGCGACGTGGTCGCCGCCGCAGGAGTTGCCGTGTTTTTTGAGACTCCGTTCATACTGTCTGTCCTGTCGTCGACCGAGATCACTGAACTGCAGGACGTTAGCGGAATTGTGGAGATCCGGGGAGGCGAAGAATGCGTGCTGCTCAAATCAGCCGCCGGGCGCTAGCCCACGGTTCCTGAGGAAACCGGACGCTAGCGCATGGTGGCTGATGCTGGAGGCAAACGCGGGCGTCATTACATGGCCTTGTTGCGTGACTTCTGAGTCATGATGCATTCTCGTAGACTGACGCGGTCAGTTGCATTGGAAAGCGAGACTCATGGCGAAGAAGAAAGCGTCAAAGACGGTTACGAAAAACGTTGAACTGCCTCAGGAGGAAGAGGCTTCAACCAAAAAATGGCAGAAGCGTCCGATTGAGTCTTACGTCCATAACAAACAGCAGCGGGTCAACAATCCGCCCGTGGGGCTTGTCACGCCGATCACTGACCCGCCGGAGAATCCAAAGCAGCGGTACGAGTACGATCCGCACATTGATCCGGCGCTGCAGTTTGATGACCAGGGCTCGGAGATTGAGCGGCGGCGGCAGCCGTATCTGAATTGGGCGGGCAAGGCCGAGCGGACAAGTTTTGCCGTGCCGACCGTGTCGCTGCATGTACACGAACGGATTGATCCGAAATCGATCATTGCGGCAGTGCGGAGGAGTGGTGAGTGGTCAGTGGCGAGTGGGCAGAAAAAGGCATTCGCCACTGGCCACAAACCACTGGGCACTTTCAAGCAGCGGTCGTTGTTTGAGGAGCCGCAGGAGAATCCGCCCCTGCGGGATGCTCTGGATTTTTATCGGCATCCGCATGGCTGGAGCAATCGGCTGATCGCGGGCGATTCACTGCTGGTGATGAATTCGCTCCTGGAAAAGGAAGGCATGGCGGGCAAGATCCAGATGATCTACCTCGACCCTCCGTACGGCATCTGTTACGGCAGCAACTTCCAGCCGTTCGTGAACAAGCGAGAAGTGAAGGACGGCAAAGACGAAGACCTGACTCAGGAACCGGAGACAATCAAAGCCTTCCGCGATACATGGGAACTCGGCATTCACAGCTACTTGACGTATTTGCGAGATCGGCTGCTGCTTGCAAAGGTGTTGCTGACCGAGTCGGGTTCGGTCTTCGTACAAATCAGCGACGAGAATCTGCATCATGCGCGAGAGTTGATGGACGATGTGTTCGGAAGCGCGAACTTCATGGCGAACATTAACTATCAGTCGATGACGCCGTTGGAGTCAGGACATATCGAAAATGTGTTTGACTATATCGTCTGGTACGCTCGTGATCGTTCGCGTTCAAAGTATCGGAACCTATACCGACCGAAGTCCGTCAGCTCTCCAGAATTCCGGTTCAAAGACAATGGCAATGCTTACCGGCAACTGGATGAAAGCGAGCGTAGCGAAATCTTGACGAATGGCGAGACCACGGGCATCTTCAAAAGATCAGCCTTGGAATCGACCGGGTTTACCACAACCTGCACCTTCCCGTTCGAATTCGGCGGCAAAGTGTTTCGGCCTCGCGGCGGCAAGAGTTGGCGAACCACCCAAGAAGGAATGCAGCGCCTTGTCGAACAGCACCGCCTGTTCATGTTGGGGACAAAACTGTATTTCAAATTGTATTTCGACGACTTCCCATACACGAGCTTGGTGAACAGCTGGTCCGATACCGTTGGCGGCTTCGCCGAAACGAAGCGATATGCTGTGCAAACACATCCGAAGATCATCCAGCGTTGCATGTTGATGAGCACCGATCCCGGCGACCTTGTTTTCGATCCGACATGTGGCTCCGGCACGACGGCTTTTGTAGCGGAGAACCGGGGCCGCCGGTGGATTACTTGTGATACGTCTCGCGTCGCGACGACACTGGCGAAGCAGCGGTTGATGACGGCGGTCTATGATTACTACAAACTTAAGGAGCCACAGCGAGGCGTCAGTGGCGGATTTCTCTGTAAGACCGTGCCGCATGTGACGCTCAAGTCGATTGCAAACAATCCCGACATCCGAGAAGGAGTGACTCGCGAACAAATTGCGGACGCCATTCGCAGGCATGCCGATCAGGAAACGCTCTACGATCAGCCGGAAGTCGATCGCACCAAAGCCCGAGTCAGCGGACCGTTCACGGTCGAAGCCGTACCCGCCCCGACCGTCATGCCGGTCGGTCAAAGTAGCCCTTATTGTAGCCCTCACGCTCCGCGTGAGGAGCCCCCTGTGTCCGATCACGTTGAAAAAAAGCCCGCGACAAAGCGTTTAAACGCGGGGTCGCAGAAGGTTCATCACGCGGAGCGTGATGACTACTTTGATAAGTCTCTTGCTGACGGACAACCTGAAAAAGAAACGATCCAGCAACGAGAGCTTCTGGCTGATGGGTCAGCCGGATATTTCAGTGGTGCGTGGTGAGTGGGTAGTGGATAGAGAAGGAAAGGCGGTGATGCTATATGGCCAGTTTGCACAGTTATCGGGACTTGCTCGTTTGGCAGAAATCGATGGACTTGGCCGAGAAGATCTACCCGGCAACGAGTCAACTTCCTCCGGAAGAAAGGTTCGGGCTGGTCAGCCAGATGCGACGAGCGGCGGTGTCAATTCCCTCGAACATCGCAGAAGGGCAATCGAGGAACTCCACCGGAGAATTCATTCAGTTTCTGGGAGTCGCGAAGGGAAGCCTGGCCGAACTCGAAACACAGGTCGAACTGGCGACACGATTACAGATGCTCGAGCCAGCGATGCATCGACAACTGACAGAAGCCATGCAGGAAATCAGTCGAATGCTCAGCGGACTCGTTGGAAAGCTGCGATCGAAGCAATGACTGCTGACCACTTGCCCCTAACCACTCGCCACTTGCACCAGGCCGAGGTTCACGGCTTCGATTATTACAACCCGAAGACCGGCAAGATCGAATCGGGCGACACGTCCAGGATCGCACTCTGGCTGCTGGACCCGGACTATGACGGCCGCAGCCTGTTTCCTCGCCAGGTCTTCTTTCCGATGGCGGGAGACAAAGACGGCTGGGCTCGACTGGCAAAGAATCTGAAAGCGGAGATCGACGAAGAACTCATCGAAGCCTACCGCGGCAACGTCTCGCTGCCGTTTGACCTCGGCCCCAACAAGCGCGTGGCTGTAAAGATCGTGGACGATCGCGGGATCGAAAGTTTGAAGGTGGTGACGATTGTTTAGTGCGAAGGGCAAGGAAATTAGTCGCAGAATCGTCGTTCACTGCGCAGCTTCGATTTGTTTACTGTTGGCCCTCCGCTCCGTCGGCGGGCACTTGCGGAGGGCATCGTGTGCGATGGAATGCTGGAATGCTGCGAATCCGGTGGAATCAACGAGTAAGGATCGTTCGAGGAATTAGTGTCGCCTTTCGCTCCGCGAAAGCAACGCTGCTTTCGCGGAGCGAAAGGCGACAAAGAGACAGTTATTTCTCGAACGATCCTAATCCCAGCCGGCGGAGCGGCTGGACAACAGGAAATCACAGCCTCTGTGTGAACCAAGCGGAGCGTGAACCCCAGGTTGGGGAACAAGCCGCGACAATAAGTTTCCGGGCGATCCTTAGTGCAACTCGATAGCGAGGGTGGAACGTGTTTGTATCCAGAGTAGTCCTGAAGAATTGGCGGAACTTCGCGAAAGTCGAGGCCCTGCTTCGGCCCAGAATGTTCATTGTCGGAGCAAATGCATCCGGGAAATCGAATTTTCTCGACGTATTTCGATTCCTTCGAGACATCGCAAAGCCAGGCGGCGGTCTACAGTTTGGAATTACGGAACGAGGTGGTTTGTCGCCGATTCGATGTCTTGCTGCGAGGCGTTATCCGAATGTGGAGATCGCTGTAGAACTGTCAGAGTCGGTCGGTGCCAAGCCTGCATGGCGATACGAAATCGGGATCAAACAGCAGAACCGCGGTGACCGCAAACCTTATTTGTCGTATGAGCGGGTTTGGGAGGATGGAGAGCAGATTCTGGATCGTCCTGAGTCCGTAGACGAAGAAGACTCCCTGCGGCTGACTCAGACCCATCTGGAACAGATCAATACTAACTCCGCGTTTCGTGACATGGCCCGGTTCTTTGAGGGGGTTACTTATCTGCACCTTGTCCCTCAGCTGGTGCGGTATTCTCGCGAATTCTCCGGACCAGGCCCGGTTGGTGACCCCTTCGGACGCAGTTTTCTGGACCGGATCGGGCGAACGCCGGAGAGAATTCGCCGCTCGCGACTAAAGCTGATCGAAAAGGCGCTCACGCTGGCAGTCCCGCAACTCAAGGAGCTGACCTTTCTCACTGATACTGCCGAAGGTGGCATTCCGCACCTCGAAGCAATTTATGATCATTGGCGTCCCCATGGTGCACGTCAGCGTGAACGAGAGTTTTCGGATGGCACACTGCGACTCGTGGGACTGCTCTGGTCGCTTTTGGAGGGGGATTCCATGCTGCTGCTCGAAGAGCCGGAGTTATCGCTGAATGCGGGAATTGTTCAGCAACTGGCTCCGATGATTTACCGGTTACAGCGAAAACGTGGTCGTCAGGTTCTTGCCACATCGCATAGTGCGGAACTGCTGGACGATGCCGGAATTGCCCCGGAAGAAGTGCTTTTGCTGACCCCGGCCCGAGAAGGCACAGAGGTTATTCTGGCGGCTGATATCGCTGAAGTCCGGGCACTCCTCAAAGGTGGGCAGAGCGTTGGGGACGCGGTCCTGCCCCGGACGGTCCCTGATCTGGCACGGCAACTGAGTTTGTTCGAATGAGTGATTCGATGCTTCTGAATCTGGCGATTGAAGACTCACTGAGCGAAGCGATATTGCGGCGTGTACTCGCTGTGTTTGGTCACCGGTTTGCTGTCGCCAACACCTATTCCCGTGGTGGTTTTGGCTATTTGAAAAAGAAGGTCGAGGGTTTCAACCAGGCTTCAGCGATCACTCCGTTTCTGATGCTCACGGACCTTGATACTGCGGAATGTGCACCCACATTGATCTCGTCCTGGCTGCCGCGCGCAAAGCACCCTAACTTTCTGTTCAGAGTCGCTGAACGGGAGGTGGAATCGTGGCTTTTGGCGGATTGTTTCGGTCTTGCAAAGTTCCTTGGCGTTTCTGAAACCCTGGTTCCGAAGCGTCCGGATGACCTGCCCGATCCGAAGCGCGAGTTAATTGCCATCGCAAAGCGATCGCGGAAGCGTGACCTGCGAGAATCAATCGTGCCGTGGGCCGGCACATCTGCACAGCAGGGACCAGACTACAACGGTGCCCTTGGACAGTTCGTCGCGAACAATTGGGACCCAGAGCTGGCGCGGAAGCGATCCCGTAGTTTCGATAGAACTATTCTTCGCCTCGCCGGATTTGAGCAAGTTTGAGTTTATGTCGACCAAACGCCATCGCAACATCCCGCACCTGATTGTCAACTCTCCGTTTGCGGAGCCGACTTCGTATTGGCAGTACGAATCGGTTGGCTGGACGTTCACGCAGGAAGACGGGCGGCGGCCGGCGGGATACATCGTGGCCACGCCAGGCAGCAATCATCGGGAAGATCCCGGCAAGTTTGTTGAGATCGAACTCGTGAACCGCATCCGGCCGCTCGTGAAAGCATGGCGGGAAAACGGTTATCCTGGTGCGACGGGGATCTCCCGGCGATTGCTGGAACACTGGAATGATCCCGAGCAGCGTGATCGGCGGTTCTTCTTCTGTCAGCTCGAAGCGATCGAAACACTGATCTGGCTGCAGGAAGCTTCTGAGCGTGACAAAGCGGGCATCGTCGTACCGAGCGACGGCGGACCATTTGCTCGCTGGTGTACCAAACTGGCCACGGGCACAGGCAAGACGATCGTGATGGCGATGGTTATCGCCTGGCAGGTTCTGAATAAAGTCGCCGATAAGCAGGACGAGCGATATTCAAAGCATGTGCTGGTGGTGGCACCGGGGCTGACGGTGAAGACGCGTCTGGCGGTGCTGGTGCCCGATGGACCCGGAAACTACTACGATGAATTTCAGATTGTCCCGCCTGGATTGCTGGATCAGTTTCGTCAGGGCCGAGTGCTGGTGCATAACTGGCATCGGCTGGGCTGGGACAGCGAAGAGCAGATTGCCAAACGCCGAAGTGTCGACAAACGCGGGGCACTCAGTGACGAAGCCTGGGTGCGTGATGTGTTGGGCGAAATGGCTCTGGCTCGTGATCTCATCGTTCTCAACGACGAGGCCCATCATGCATGGCGAGTGCCAGCGGAGTCAAAGCTCGCCGGAGTTGCCAAAGCAGACATCGAAGAAGCGACAAAGTGGATCGGTTCGCTCGACCGCATTCATCGTTCTCGCGGCGTTCGACAGTGCTTTGATTTTTCGGCAACACCATTTTCTCCATCGGGCAAGAAGACAGCGGAAGAGGCTCTTTTCGGCTGGATTGTCAGCGACTTCGGCCTGAACGATGCGATTGAAGCCGGGCTTGTGAAGACGCCTCGCGTCGTCGTCCGTGACGATGGCAAGCGGTCGAAGGATTACAAGTCTCGCTTCTATCATCTGTACAACGATCCAGACGTCAAGGATGACTTGAATCGCCAGGCCGAATCGCATGCGCCTTTGCCGAATCTGGTCATCAATGCGTACGACCTGCTCGGCAAGGACTGGCTGGAAACTCGGAACGCCTGGCGAAAACAGGGATACGCAACGCCGCCGGTGATGATCACCGTGGCGAATCGAGTCGAAACGGCAGAACGCATCGAACGTGCGTTCCTGCGCGGCTCGATCCATATCGAAGAGCTATGCGACACCGAACGGCTGCTGCGGATTGATTCGAAGGTTTTGCAGCAGGCCGAGTCGGTTGAGGAACCGGTTTCCGTGGTCTCAGCGGTGGCTGAGGATGACGAGGACATCGATTCTGAAGCTGATGATGAAACGAGGCCGGTCCGCAAAGAGACGAAGCAGCAGCAAGCCGAGCGAATTCGGCAAACGATCAATACGGTTGGCCAGCCGGGTCAGCCCGGGGAACAGCTGCAGAATGTGATCCGTCGGCATGTTGTCTGAGGGCTGGGATGCGAAGACGGTCACTCATGTGATGGGGCTGAGAGCGTTCTCCAGTCAACTGCTGTGTGAGCAGGTTGTCGGTCGCGGGTTGCGGCGGACCAGCTACGAAGTCGATCCCGAAACCGGACTGTTTCGTGCCGAGTATGTGAACATTTTCGGCGTCCCTTTCACATTTCTGCCTCACGAAGAAAAGAGCGAGACACCCCCGCCACCCCCGCCTCCAGTGCGACCCGTGATGGCACTGCCGGAACGTGAGGCGGAGTTTGGAATCTCCTGGCCGAACATTGTCCGCATCGAACATGTTTTCTCCCCACGACTCTCGCTGGACTGGGCAAGCGTCAAGTCTCTGGAACTGAAGGCCGATGATGTCGTGCTTCAAGCAGAGCTGGCGGTCATGCTTTCCGGCAAGCCGGACCTGCAGCGCGTGGCGGAAATCAGTCTGGATGAACTCGCCAGGAAGCTGAGGCCGCAGACTCTGGTGTTTGAGGCGGCTTGAGATATCTACGACCAGATGCAGCCGCGCTGGCGAGGCGGGAAACAGGATCTGATGGCTCAGTTGATTCATCTGGTCGAGGCGTTTGTTGCTTCGGACCGGCTGGTTTTGAATCCCCCGTCGGTGCGTGATGATGAACTGCGACGTCGGTTAGTGCTACTGGTGAATACGAGTCGGATTGTGCAGCACCTGTGGAATGAAATCCGGGACGACAATACGGACTCGCTGATTCCAATCTTCGATACTCATCAGCCGATTCGCAGCACCGCGGACATGCGAACGTGGTACACCAGTCGTCCCTGTGAACCCACGCGGCATTCGCACATTAACATTGCCACATTCGACAGTCGCTGGGAGGCCACTGAAGCGTACTGGCTCGACCGCAAGTTGACGAAACAGGTTCAGGCGTGGGTCAAGAACGAACATCTCGGTGTCGAAGTTCTGTACGTCCATCGGGGTGTTGTGCGAAAATATCGTCCCGACTTCATCGTTCGACTGGTGAACGGCGTCAGTCTCATTCTGGAAGTCAAAGGGCAGAAGTCAGACGAATCCGAAGCCAAAAGTGCCGCCCTTTCCGATTGGGTTCGGGCGGTCAATGCACAGCAGCGATTTGGCGTCTGGGCGCACGATGTGTCTTTCAATACCGCAGATCTGGCAGCCATTATTCAAAATCACGCTTCCAGCAGTGTTTGATCTGCTCGAAGGCGGTTGCCATTCGCATGAGTTTGAAGGGCGCGTTTCCGATCCGCTTCACGCCGGGACAGGTTGGTGATCGTACCCTCCGAGTTCCATCCGGTTTGCGAGGTCTTTGCCGGAAGTCGGCGGCGGAAGAGGCTTGCCCTGCATTTGGTACAGCTCAATCGCTTCTTCAACGATGGAACAAAGTTCGTCGAACACAAGTCTCTCGTCGTCTCCGTGACAGCCCCCGTAAATCAGCCCTGGCGCACTGCCGACGTAACACTGGTCTTCAGACGACCATTCGACGATCTTTGCGTAATTGGCGCTGGCTTTCATGTGGATGATTCTCCGATGGCAGCATCAACGGCGCGGATCTGATATGGCTTCGCGTCGTGGCCAGGATTTCCGGAGATCGTAACCGGTTTCCGAACTCTCGGATGCAGAAAGTTTCGATGACTTCCTTTTCCGCCAATATTTTCAAAGCCGGCCTTTTCCAGCCGCGTGACAAGTTCCCGAATCTTCGGAGGCATTTGTCATCTCACTCTGTTCCAAACGTGATCTCACTGCCCCTGACATTGTCATCCACTTTGCCATCCGCGAACACTGTCTGGCCCATCACCAATGTTCTCACAGGCCAGCCGGTCAGGGATGTGCCGTGCCAGGGGGACCATTGGCATTTGGTGAGCTGTTGCTCGTTCAGAATCGTCTGAGTCTTGTTCAGATCGATCAGCACCAGATCGGCATCAAAGCCTTCACGAATCGCGCCCTTGTTCCTGATGTTCCAGATGCGAGCCGGGGCTTCGCTCATCCACGACACGACTTCACTCAGCAGACAGCGGCCATGAGCGACTTCGTTCAGCATCAGAGCGAGAGAGTTTTCCACGGCCGGAAGACCGGACGGCGACTTTGGATACAGCTGACGTTTTTCCTCCAGCGTATGCGGCGCATGATCGGTGGCGATGACTTCGAGGACGCCTTCATGCAGGCCCTGCCAGATCGCGGCGTTGTCGGCTTTGGTCTTGATCGACGGGTTCATCTGGATCAATGAGCCAAGGCGCGGATAGTCATCGATACTGAACAACAAATGATGGGGGCAGGCTTCGCCGGTGATCAGATCACTGGTGCCGCGAAGAAACTCGACTTCTTCGGCAGTCGACACATGCAGGACATGGAAGCGGTGCTTGTGACGTTCGGCCAGGCGGACTGCCCGGCGAGTCGCGACGATGGCCGCCTGATGGTCACGAATCAGACTGTGATCAGCATAATCCCGGCCGCCGCCGATCCGGGCTGCGTTCGCACGAACTGTGGCTTCATCTTCGCAGTGCGCACAGACAGGAAGCGTCGATTCCGCGAAGATGCGTTCGAGAGCGTGCTGGTCGTCGACAAGCAGATCACCGGTGCTGGAGCCGATGAAAATCTTGATTCCCGGAGTCCGACTGGCAGATTTCAAAGCATCAATGTTGTCTGGTGTCGCTCCGATGTAGAAGCCGTAGTTGACTCGTGCCTTCTGTTTTGCAAGGGCCAGTTTGCCGTCGAGCGCCTGGAGTGTGGTCGTGGTCGGCCTGGTGTTCGGCATTTCGAGGAACGACGTCACTCCTCCTTTGGCACACGCGCGGGAGGCCGTTTCGAGGTCTTCCTTATGAGTGAGTCCGGGTTCGCGGAAGTGGACCTGATCATCAATGACGCCCGGGATCAGATGCAGACCATTCGCGTTGATGACTTCGTCGGCTTGTGTCGAGGAAGGTGCATCGATGGAGACAATTGTATGGCCTTCCACGAGCACATCGAATCTATCGATTGAGTCGGGGAGAACGACGCGGGCGTTGCGAATGAGTGTTTTCATGGACGGACGGTAACCGACACTCCGCAATCGTTCCCAGCGGGGCATCTGCTTCCGCCTGTTTTTTTGACAGTCCCGTCGGGACGCCGCGATTCGAAAATCCCGGCACAGAACTCCCATACCGTCCAGCCGACACAGGGAACCGTGCTGATTCCATGGGAATGGCGGGTTGTGTAGGAGTTATGAGCTAACGTTGCCATACGTCATCGTGCGATGCCGGAGTGATGCGTGCCCTCACATTCGGGAGAGTCTCCCGGAACGGCAATGCACGACGAATGAATCGAGGCCATGATGAAGACCGCATTTGAAACGGAATTGAATTCCGGCTTGAAATCAAGTTCCTCCAGATCGAGCGGCATGAGTGAAGTCGCGGCGACTGCATTTCCGGATGGCCTGTGGGTGCTGGTCCGCAGTTCGTCTGAGAACGGCTTGAATCACCGGCTGAATGTGACCTGTCCGTCGTTCACCGTGGGCCGTCATCCGGCCAGCACTCTGTGCCTGTCCGACCCGACCGTGTCCGGACGTCATGCAGAAATTTTGACGATCAACCAGGACATCTTTGTCAGGGACCTGAACAGCACGAACGGAACTCTTCTGAACGGGCGTCGCCTTCAGAGTCTGACCGGACTCCGATCAGGTGATGTGCTGCATTTCGGAAGCGTCATGTACACACTTCAGTCTTCCACAGACGAAACGACAAGCTCGACCATTTCAGCAGACGTTGCAGGGGAGGCTCTTGCGCAGCTGCAGTTTGAAAAACTGCTCTCACGCCCGGCGCTGAGACCCTATTTTCAACCGATCGTACGACTGCGGGATTCGCACCGGGTGGCGTTTGAGATTCTGTCCCGCAGCTATCTGCTGGGGCTGGAAACACCCGAAAAGATGTTCCGCGTGGCGGCATCCAGAAAACTGGAGGCAGACCTCAGTCACGTCTGCCGCATGGAAGGACTGCTGATGGGCGAAGTGCTTACGGGGACCCCGTTCTACGTGAACACTCATCCTGTGGAACTGAACGGTACCGGACTGTTCCGGTCGCTGGAGAAGCTGCGAACCGAATTCCCGACGACTCAGATTGTGCTGGAGGTCCATGAAGGTGCTGTGGCCACCAGCGCGCAGCTGAGGGACGTGCGTCGAGTGACCGGAGAGCTGGGAATGGGCCTGGCCTATGACGACTTCGGCTCCGGCCAGGCTCGGCTGAAAGAGCTGTTTGAAGTCCCGCCGGACGTGCTGAAGTTTGACGTGAAGTTCGTCCACGGTCTGCCGTTCACAACGCCGCAGCACCGATCCACGATTCAGTCACTGATTCGAATTGTGCAGGACCTGAACGTCATTCCGCTGGCCGAGGGAGTGGAGACGATTGATGAAGCCAATGTCTGCTTGGAACTCGGTTTTGAATTGGCTCAGGGTTATTTGTTTGGCCGACCGGAGCCGGCGAGTCACTGGACGCTGAATTGACAGCGGGGTCCGTCAAACAGCCACAATTCCGCAGTTCTCATTGCCATGTCGCGCACAGCGAAGTCCGCTGCAGGAAGATGTTCAGGAACCATGTTGATGTCGCGTCCTATCGCCGGAAAGTCGAACGATCCTGCGCTGCTGACGGCATTGCTGGCGGGGGAGACTTTCTGGCCGTCCGACCCGACCTCACAGCATGAACTGGGGTTGTCGGAGGCGCTCCTCGATTCGGTCGTGTGTCGGCTGCTGCGATCTTCAGGAAATCTGACGGGGCGGACCGTCGCTAATGAATTGTGCCTCCCGTTCCGGATCGCGGAGGGCGTTTTGGAGCGTCTGAAGGGGCGGCGGATGCTGTCCCATTGCGGCAGCGCCAGCATGAACGACTATATCTTCGGACTGACCGATGAAGGTCGCCGGCGCGCTGAACTGCTGCACAGCGAATGTGCTTACATCGGGCCGGCTCCTGTGCCACTCGCGGACTATATCATTTCCGTGGAGGCACAGGCGATCTGTGACCAGCCAGTTCGTCGTGAAGATCTTGACGATGCGT
>Ga0163147_10005955_pt1 | contig 14548 bp, 16 predicted proteins | sample OliLakLV19MP6G1_FD_148597 | JGI IMG/M metagenome (GOLD analysis project Ga0163147, IMG submission 148597) | Freshwater microbial mat bacterial communities from Lake Vanda, McMurdo Dry Valleys, Antarctica- Oligotrophic Lake LV.19.MP6.G1 | ecosystem: Environmental > Aquatic > Freshwater > Lake >...
TCCAACTTGTACGCCCATGTACGTTCGGAAACGCACATGTTATACCAATTGCGACAAACCTTCAGCACGAGGAACAGCTGTCGTTCCTGCGCGGGCGTCGGATACAGACGGTATTTGAATGCTTTGAGATGCGTTTTAGAATCGCCCATGCTTTAACCCTTGTCGGTTGGAGAGCCAGTGGGAGCTTCTACTCCGCGACTGGTATTCCTCGTATTATAGCACAATTGAGCGATAGGCACAATGTTACGCCTTATATCCCCTGCCTGAAGGCAGAGGTTTTACGGCGCTTTTCTGATAAGTCGCTGATCGTGCGCATTTCATCGAACGACACATATACGATCTCGGTCGAAGGACGGACGCCGCCGATGAACTGTACAAGGGCGGTCAATGCACACATGATGACGATTAAAATCGCTGCTGCGCGTAGCAAAACGCGCCGGAAAAACGCATCATGCCTCATACGGCGGCGATTGCCTCGATCTCTAGCATCCAGTTCGATTGCAGCGTCGCCGCGATGATGACGGTGAGCGCGGGCGTGTGGTCGCCTAAAATTTCACGCCGAATCTGTCCGTTGATCTCGACCTGATCGGCATGAGTCAAAAACGTGGTGACTTTGACCAGATCGTGCGTCGTCATGCCCGCTGACTCCAACAGCGCGATGATATGTTCCCACACCGCGCGGCATTGATATTCAAACGTCGGTGGCGCAGCGCCATTTTCTGCGCCGGGAATTTGTCCGCTGATGAACAGCAAGCGTGCGCCGCTTTGCACTTCGACGGCGTGCGCGTAACCACCGTGCGGGTCGGGGACGGTTGGCGGGTTATGAAAAATCAGGGTCATGAGTGATGCCTCACAGACATATATATAGCGTAGACATTTTAAGCGGCGGACGTTCAAATGATCACGGTTTCCATGCCGGTTCGCCATGCTGCATATCCGCGAATGTCAGCCGCCGCACGTTCGATCCGTCGGCGTTCATGACATAAAGTTGTGTCGTGCTGTCACGCTGCATGAAATGTCGGTCGCTTATGAACGCGATTTGTCGTCCGTCGGGCGAATACGTCGGTGATAAATCCAAGCGGTCGTTCTCGGTCAACTGGATCGCGTTGGCGCCGCTCAGCGCGTCTACTGTGTAAATCTCCAGGTCGGCTTCGCCCAACCATGTCGCACCGAACGCGACGGTCAATCCATCCGGCGAAAACGCCGGGCGTCCACTAAACTGCGCGCCGATCACGAGTTCTTGCGGCTGGCTCGCGGGTTGAAGCGTGAAGCGGCTGAGATGCTGACTGTATTCGGTGCTGTAGGTGAGTCCGAAGCGAAAATCGCGCGTGGTCGCCAACACGCCGACGCTAACATAGGGCGCGGGTTGGAGTATTGTCCCGGTTTCGGCGTTGACGATGAACACATCATGCGGTGTCAGCACGTCCGCGAAGAAAAACGTACTGGTGGGATGCCACCGCAGCGGTTTGACCGACGCTGCTTCATTCGTGGTGCAAGTCGGCTCATGTGTGATGCCCGGCGTGATCACACATGCCTGAATACTACTACGATTGGTACGCTCGAATAACAGATGTGCGCCATCGGGCGACCAGATCGGCATACGGTCGCTCGCGCTGACCGAACGGGTCACATTGATTGCACTACCACCCACCGCATCGATCAGGTAAATATCTGCGACGCCTTCGCCTTGTGCGCTGTACGCGATAATTTCGTTGCGGGTCATTGTCCCGGCTGCCACTGCGCCCAGCACGAGCGCACAAAAGAATAGGCAGATCATGCCGCCCGCGCGCAGACTTCTTGCCATCATTCGCATCAACGAGACCTAAAACGACCCGATCAGCGACCGCCATACGCCCGTGTCGAGCGTGCCCACATCGGGGATGAGTAAGACCGTCTCGTTGCGCGGCGGCAGATAGATCGCGCGCCCGCGCTCGAACAAGAGCAGGGTTGCGGTCGCACCGTTCTCGCCTGTCGTCGCCCAACCGAGTGCCGCGCCTGCATCGCTGTAGGTGCGCCATACTTTACCGAACCCACGAATCGGCTCAATTAAACCGGGTGGCGGCGTCAAGCCCGCACTGTCTGGATCAACGCCGCTCACCCATGTATCGGGGTAGCGGCGGAAACGTCCATCATTGGTGAGCGTATATATATCACCGGGCGTTCCGGCGAGATACATCATCGATCCGTTCTGGAATGTCTGACTTGCGGCGCTGATCGGCACATTGCCGCCGATGGGACAGCCGAGTTGATTGAGTAGTGCGGATTCGGCACTGAGCAGATTGCTGATGATGATCGGCGGTGGCACTGCACAGATGATCGGCGCAGTGGTCGGAGTGGTATTGGCGGCGGGTGGGGCATTGAAAGTCGCCGTCAGCCCTGCCGCGGGTGATCCTGTAAGCGGCGCGTTGGTCACGGCGAGCGCGAGCGCGGTTTGTGTCGCCGGATTGTAACGGATTTCTGGCGGCAGCACGGTAAACCCCGCTGATAAGAGTGCGAGTAGTTCCAACCCTTGTGGTTCTTGCGTGCCAGTAGAGGTTGCGGTGCGTGTTGGCGCGGGTGTGTAGGTGACATCGAGCGTAGCACTCGGCGTGAACGTGACATACGTCGCACTACCCGGCGCGCGCGTTTCGGTCTGTGTACTGGTGATCGTCTCGGTCGGCTGCGGTGTTCCCGATGCAAGCGCGGCATCTGCGACGCTGGTTGCATTGGATGCCGCGGTCGCTAATTCCGCTGACTCCAACGTCAGTTCGATGATGAGCGCGGCTAACGTTTGGTCGTCGGTCGGCGTCGCGTCCGATGTTTCGGTGGCGGCGCTCATGGTAGGCAGCAGCGCCGTCGCAGGGCGGTTATCCTGTGTTGGCGAAGGCGGGATCAACGTTGGCGTTTGCGGCGTCAGCGTTGGCAGTTCCGCCGCCGTCGGCACGATAATCGGTGCTTGCGGCGCACACGCCGCCGCGCCAAAGATGATGACGCAAAAAAGGCATCTCAGAAATGGTTTCATGGCATCGATTATAACGGGTTTCGTTTTCCAGATCATCTTTCTTTGCGGGTGAGCCAGGGCAAACGCCTCAAAATCAGCGGATAGTTGTATCGAGGTCAGGGCGGGCGTGTAGGGGCGACCCCATGGGGTCTTGGGCGTCAAGTTAAGCCTTAATGAAAGAGGAAGACAGGACTATCCTTAGAGTCACCGAACAAAAAGGAGTAAATCATGTCTTCCTCAATTCATTATAAAGCGAAAGGCGAGCGTTTAAAGGTGTTGTTGGAGAGCGCGGTTGAAAAAGCCAACGAATGGGTCAGATTTAGTCAACGCAAGCGGACTTTGGATGCCGTTGGTTTTGTGGAAACGCTGGTCTTAAGGTGGTTAGCAGAACCGAAAGCCAGTTTGAGTAAGCTGACGGTTTTTGCCAGCAAAATGGGTTTCGGTATCAGCCGTCAAGGGTTACAAGAACGGATGACGAGTCGGGCAGTTGGTGTTCGACCCGCTAGAAGCAGGGAAAACGCCTGATCAAAAGTGTGACCTGCCTGTCCGACAAGCCCAAGCGGGGAGTTTACAATTATGCCTCTTCTGATATCCCCATCTTTCCCCATACCTACCCTTGAAAAGGATGGAGGGGGGTCTGACAGATTTTGCGCTTCCCCCAAAATCAGCGCCGCCGCCAACACCCCGCGATATACCAGCGCCGACCAAATTTGAAATGCGTCCGCGCCCGCCTCACGATACGCGCGTATATGCGCGCCCTTCAAAATGCCGCCGCACGCGATCACATCGACCGCGTAACCATGCGCGCGCTTGATCGCGCTCACCCTTCGCACCGTATCCAGCGCGTCGGCGTACAAACGTCCGCCGCCAACGCCGGCGCTCGATGCGCCGTCTGGCGTCGGTTCGCCGCGTGTGTTCGTAGCGATCACGGCACGCACGCCACAGTCTGCAAACGCACGCATCAGGCTTTCAAGCTGCGCGTCGCTCAAGCCCGGACTGATCTTGACCCACACGGGCACATCGACCGCGCCGATCAACACCGCGCACAGCCGCCGCGCTTTCGCTTCACTCTGGTTGCCACGTGGATCATCGTCGGTATTCGGGCAGCTCAAATTGAGCGTCACCCATGACGGACGCACAGCCGCCGCAACGAAAAAACCTGCTGCTTGTGTGATCTCATCAGCGTCGCGGTCAGGGTCATCGACGTTTGGCGTGACAGCGATATTGATCCCATATACGGCGGGGAGCGCGTTGGGTTGCGCCGCCAAAAATGCCGCCGCTGCGCGCGCACCCGGATTGCGTAAGCCGATCCGATTTTGCGTCGATTGGGTTGCGGCGTCGCGCCACACGACCACGCCGATGTTACCCATGCGCGGATGGCGCGTAAATGACCCGAACTCGACTGCGCCGACCAACGACGGCATCATATGCCAGCCAGGAATAATGTTGTGTCCCGCATCCACCGCCGCCAGCGCGGCATTTTCATCTGCGAAGCCATCGCCTTTGACGAACCCTGCCGCCAGCATGATCGGATGTGGCAGCACAACCCCACCCACAAGCGTCGGTTGATCAGGAAATGACGCGCGGTTCACAGCGCGTATGACAGGCGTCAGCCACGCCCGATCATCGCCTGCGCGCAGCAGGGCAATCACGCGCTCATGCGCCGCGCCCGCCGACTCTCGAAACAAGGATGGACGTAATACGCCCGTGTACAGCGCATCATATGCCGCTAAAAACAGGTTCATGCTGTAATTCCAGCGTCGTTGTGTGGGGATGCTTGGGCGATATTCAGGAAGCGGCGACACGTCTGCACAAGCCGACTATCTCCCCTCGTTTTATACGGACGGGGGCTTAGGGGGTGGAGGCGAAACCGACAAAACGACTTTTTGAACACTGTTACGCCCGCGTCCACTTTGAGCATTTTAGCCAAAGTCCTGACGGTTAAAAAACCGCTTTTGGATGAGGCAATCACGGGAAGGGTTAGGGTTGTGCTATTGAAGGCGCTCCAATGATGGGAGTCTATAGAGCGCCTCACGTCGTGGAGTCAAGATTAAGTGGCTTGCACCGCAATGTCATTTTCTAACAGGTCTTTCAAAGTGTGCAGGTCGTTTTGAAATTGGCGCTTCATTCCAATGACCAAAATCGGTTCAGCAATCCGCCCCAGTGCAGAAGGCGTTGTTTGCAGCTCGACATGGGTTTTAACCTGCGTGCCTTCGGGCGTTTCTTCAAAGGTGTAGGTCACATCGTATTGATAGTTGGCGTTAGAAGTATCGGCAAACGCAAAGTGATGGGGAGCTTCCATTGCGGTGATTGTCGGGTAAGCTTCCGTGGAAATGCCCATGATTCCAACGGAATGTTTGTAACGAGACCCGACCTGTGCAGGTTCATCATTGAGCTTTTCGGCGCTGCGTACACCCGAAAACCAATTGACACAGCCTTTTAAACAAGTCGTATTGCTAAAAACCATCTCGATAGGACGATTAATAACGACGCTGATGTCGAAGTCTGCCACGGTTGCATCTCCTTAAAACAAAATAGAGCGGAATACCCATTTGAAAATTTAACCGATTAAGTGCTTTTCAGCAACAAACGGGTGCTGCTGTTGCAGGGCTTTCGCTCAGAGATTGCTAAAGACTCGCATGTGCGGATGGCGCACCAACCCAAGACACGCTAACGACAAAACGACTTTTTGAACATCGTTACGCCCGCGTCCAGTCGGCGGGCATCTGATCGGGGTCATAGACCGCGATTTTGAACGGGAATTCCTCCCATTCACGGTAAATCGGCGTATTGCGCCCTTCTTTCTGGCGTTTTTCGCGCAGGGTCGCACCCGCTATGAACGCAAATGTATACGTCAAAGTCGTCGGCTGTGATGGCAGCACAAGATCGGCGCTATACGTGCCGTCGCCGCCCGCCCTCAGCATAATTTTCCATGTCAGTTCGGGGCGGCGCGTATCGATGATGACCGCTTCGGGCGCGCTCGGCGCGTCGTACACGGTCAGTGTCACGGTTGAACCGAGCGGCGCGGCTTGCGGCGGCACATGAAAAGCGCCGCCCGACCGTAAACCGCGCGCAGCGGCTTGAGAAAGCGTAAACGACATCGCCAATTCCTAATGTACCAACAGCGCTGATGCCTCGCCCGCGCCTTTGACGGCGATTTCGGGCAGCACGAAGAACGCGATCACGATGATGATATAGAGCGCCAGCAGCATCGCCCCTTCCAGCCAGTTCGATTCACCATCGAGCGCGATGAACGCCGCGATCAAAACTGTGACGAACAGCGCGATCAGTTCGTAGGTGTTGAATACGAGCAGCAGCCGTTGACCGAGCAGCAGCCCAACGAATACCAGCACGGGCGCGACGAACAGCGCGATTTGCAAGCTGCTCCCCAACGAGACCGCAAGGCTGAGTTCCATTTTGTTCTTGAGCGCCACCTGCACCGCGACCAGATGCTCTGCGATGTTGCCGATGAGCGGAATGATGATGATGCCCAGAAAAAATTCGCTTAATCCCAGTGTTTCGACGACGGGTTCGACCGCGCCGACCAATATCTCGCTGACGAATGCCGTCCCAACCGTCGCCAGTCCCAGCACGATCAACGAAAACTGCACTGTCCAGCGTGCCTCATGAATATCTGCGGCGGCGGGTTCACGGGTGATCACCGCCGCACCAGTGGGCATGGCGGAAGGATTATCGGGGTTTACAGTCGGTTCTTTGGCGGTGAACGAGTACAACACGCTCAAGCCGTACACGATAATGGCGATGATCGCTACGCCTTCGCTGAACAAGAGTTCGCGCTCTGGTACATCGAGTAGTGCGGGGTCGAACAACGACGGGATTGCCAGTAACGCCACCGCCAGGATCAGCAGCGTCGCGTTGACGCCCGCCGTGCGCCGATCGAACACCTGCGTGCCGTGCTTCAAGCCGCCCAATAACAGGCTGAGACCGAGCACCAACAGCAGATTACCGATGATCGACCCGGTAATCGACGCCTTGACCAAATCGACCAGCCCTGCGTTCAACGCAATGATCGTGATGATCAGCTCGGCGGCGTTGCCCAACGTCGCGTTGAGCAGCCCGCCGAGTTTTGGACCCGTGTACAGCGCCAATTCTTCGGTCGCGTCCCCGATCAATTTGGCGAGTGGGATCAAGCCAATCGCCGCGACGATGAACACGATGACCGGGTCAACCCCGCCAACGATGCGCAGCACAATCGCTGCCGCCGCGAAAACGAGTAGAAAATACAAAGGGCGAATGTTCATGCGAGTCCTTTATGAGATGTTGCTGATTTGCACGAGAAAATTGCGTAACGGATTAAAAGCGGAATGACTTAAATCGAAGTGACCATTCAGCGCACCTCGAAACCGAGTTCAAATCCACAACGATTGTGTTTCCTCTCCATTTCCAGCCAAATCGACTCTGATACGTCGTTGAGAGTCAAAATCGCAGACTGGTGTGCATCGGCATGACCTCTCACTCACTTGCGCCGCATTATATCGTGATTGAAAGGCAGTAAAACGGGCATAATGACCCCTCTCGTCACGAATGTAAGTTCAATCGGTATTATCGGTCAATCGGCGCATTTTCGGGGAAATTAAAAAGGGCACAGCGTTGCCATGCCCCAACGATTAAATGAATTGTGCTTAAGCCTTTTTGGTCGCTGGTTTCTTGGCGGTGGATTTGCTGTCGGTCTTTTTCGCTTTGGCGGGGACGCTGTCCGGTTTCGGCGCGCTTTTCGATGTCGTCTTGGCGGCGGGTTTGGAGTCGGCTTTCGCGGCTGGCTTGGCACTGGCTTTCGGTTCCGCGGCAGGGGCGGGTGCTGCATCGACTTTCGCCGCCGCTTTGACCATATCCTTGATCACGACATCCGCGAAGCCGCCCACGCTCCCATTTTCAATCTTGATCGAGAATTTGTTCCCCGCGTCGCCATGCACCAACATGCCAACCACGCTCAACAGCATCATCGCGCCGTCGCTGTCCGCCTTCACTGTATCGGCGGGCGTATACGTCAGCGCCATGCCTTTGCTTTCAAAGCGGATAATGCCGCTTTCGGTATGAACTTCAGTATTGAAGGTCGCCGTCTTTCGCTTGACCTTCACGGTGAAATGACCCGGCGCGCTGTTGATCGAGTTCAGCAGTCCGCCCAGTGTTTCGGCATCTTTACCGGGGCGCACCTCGACGGTATACAGCTTGGTCTTGTTCATAATATCGGTCGGGTTGGAGAGCACGAGCATGAAACGGCGTTTGGCGCGGGTGCGATAGAGCGCGGCAATGGTCTGCGCGCCTTTGCTGGGCTGGACGACTAAGAATCCGGCGGTCATGGCGTGTCCTCTCAAGCTGAAAAAAATAGATTCATGCAAAAACCTTCTCTTAAACTGAACGCCTGATAGTATGATCGAGTCAATTCATGCGGCGTTAGAACGAGGTCATAACTTGCAAACATTTATGCTTTGTTAGAGGGCTGCTGCGTGGATACTGGCTGAACAAAAATCGCGTTCAGCGTGCGAACGTTAACTTTCTAACGCTGATACTCGGTTAGTGCAGGGGCTTGACACGTCCACTAAATCGGCTTGGGTTATGAATGAACGTTCATTCATTTTTGTGAGCGACTGTTCAATAGAAAGGATTCAAGGCTTCGATGAAGGATACCGTTCAAGAACTGCATATCGCGGCGCGCCGCAACCAAATTCTGGAAGCCGCCGCCAGCGTCTTCGCCGCCAAGGGATTTCACCCGACGACCATCAAGGATATTGCTAAAGAAGCAGGCATCGCCGATGGGACGATCTACAACTACTTCGAAAGTGACGCTCCCATGCCTAAAGGCAGGGGCTTCTGAACGACGCTTGCGCTTACCGTCGCCTTACGGCGTTGGCAGAGGCGCTACGTTATCGTTCACGGATGCGTCCCATCCGTTTTGCATTAAAGCACGATTATGATCGAGGTCGGATTTTTACGTCTCGTACCTTAACCTCCTTTCATCATACCCTATTTCAGCAGAAAAAACATAAGACCGACGCCTTATATCCCATGCCTGAAGGCAGGGGTTTTACGGCGCTTTCCAGATAAAACCGCGCTGCTGCTCGGCATTCTCGATCGTATGCGCACATCGGTTCAAGCCGATTTTGATCCTGCCCAGCTCAGCCAACTCGATCTGCGCACGTTCTTGCACGCCTATTTTCGCCATCCGTTGATGGCGCTTCGAGCCAACAACTTCGATCTGTTCCGCGTCGTCATCTCCGAAATCATGGTCAACGAGACGCTGCGTACGCGCTGTTATCAAACCATCCTCGAACCGACGATTCTCGGCGCACAACAGTTCTTCGAGCGTTAGGCAGCCGCTAAGCAGATCAAACCCATCGATATTGATCTGACGATGCGCACCATTTCTGCTCTTTTGTTGGGGCTCATGCTCGAACATACCATGGAATTGCGAGCGACCCCTCATGACCATCACCCCCGAACAACTCAAAAAAGCGTCCTGGATGCCGACGATGTTCAAGCCGCTCATCATGATCAGGCGGATTTTGGGCGTGCCCGCCGACGCCCCCCCAGCCAGCGTTTGAAGTTTTGTCGTGAACAAATAAACACACTAAGTACCCCACCACAGCGGCATTTAACTGTTCTCCCCTCTCCCGCTTGCGTGGGCTGAGGGGTTGGCGGTGAGGGGTAAGCGCGCGCGGGTGAGCGCTGAAAACTGCAATGATCGCAATGCCATGTGCTATACTTTTCCCAACGCTTTCGCTCATTTAGGCGTTGAATGAGCTAAAACCAGAGGAATAACTGTGAAATCTTTGAACCGAAGCGTTGTCGCTTTGATTTTGCTCTTTTTGCTCTCATCCTCCGTGATCACGTTCGCGCAAAGCATCGATGGGCGTGTTATTGCGTGGAATTTGAATGTCCGCAGCACACCCGCCGTCGAATCCGACAATACCATCGGGCAGCTCACGGCGCAGACACCCGTCATCATCGAAGGACGCACCCCCGCCAACGACTGGCTCTATATTCGTACTCAAGATGGCAGTTTGGCGGGGTGGGCATCATCCAGCTACATCGACTATGACGCCAGCCAATTGGATCTGGTCCCGATTAGGACGGAGTCCGCGCCACCCGTCGTCGCAGGCGAAGGCGAAGCCAGCACCACTGAGACGATCATAACACCCCCGACCAGCACCCCTGAGTTCATCCCAGAGGCGTCCGAGTCATTCATCATGGAAACGCCAATCTTCCACAACATGACCACCAGCACGGTTTACACCGTCTTTGCGCGCGGGCAGCGGTTGGGCAACAATGCGCGTACCTTCATGAAGGTGGGCGACAGCGTCACCGCGACTCAGCCGTTTTTAGCCGGTTTTGGCAGCAGCAACTACGATCTGGGATCGTATGCCAATTTGCAGGCGACGATTGATTTCTTCTCCGTATCCCCTGCCAGAAATGTCTCCAATTCATTCGTGCAAAACAGCGTTGCCGCCGTCAACGGGTTCGTTTCTGGCGCTGTCTTCGATGGCACATGGTCGCCGCCGTACTGCGGACAGCTTGTGCCTTTGGAGTGCGAATATGATATTGTCCGTCCGAGCGTTGCCATTGTGTTGTTCGGTGGGCAGGACGTGCGTTTGTTTGATGCATTGTTTTTTCAGCAGAATATGCGCAGAATCGCGGTCGATCTCAAGTCGCTGGGCGTGATTCCAGTCTTCACGACCTTCCCCATGCACGCGAGCTATCGCTATGATCAGACCATTCAATACAACACCATCGTCATCAATTTGGCGAATGAGATGGATATCCCGTTGATTAACCTCTACCGTGCGCTTCAAGCCTTGCCCGATGGCGGCGCAAAACCGGACGATGTCGTGCATCTCACGCAGGGTGAGCGCTACTTCCACTTCAACGGTGATGAAGCGCTGTACGGCGTCACGCTGCGCAACTTACTCACGCTTCAGGCTTTAGACGTACTCCGCCGTGAAGTACTCCAGCGATAACGATCCCAAACCCGCCGATGCAAACGTCGGCGGGTCATAGAACAGGTCAAAACCACAGTATGAAATATGTACTTCTACTAATGCTGTTTCTTGCGGTCTTTGGGTTGAGCGGGTGTCAGACGCAAGAAAGCACTGCTATCTTTGTCGCTCCACCAGAACCAACGCTTGTAGCGCTTGCCGCCACACCCACTTTTGTCACCATCCAAGCGCCGCCTACCCAGGCGCCCCCGCAAACGCGCGAGTTGTCGCCGATCATTACAGAAACCGCGCCCCCAGTCGCGACAGAAACGCCGCTGGAAGCAGCACAGGCGACAGCGACACTTGAGTCGACGGCAGAAGTTACCGTGCTGCCGACTTCCGATTCCCCCGGTGCCGAAGTACTGGAAATCGGTGAGGGGCTGCGCCTTCGCTCCGAACCCGGTTTATCCGCGAGCGTCGTGACCACGTTCGCGGCTGGAACTCAGTTGTGGCTGGTCGGGCGCACCAGCGACGGCGGCTGGTATCAAATCGTCACTGATGATGAAACAACCGGGTGGGTATGGGGCAACTATCTGCGTCTTTTCGTGGATTCCAACACGATCCCCGTCACGGGCGAATCCCTGCAAATCCCGACTGTGCCCGGCGCCAGCAACGCCAGCGTGGTCTCCGGCGTTGGCAGCAATTCCCGTCAAATTTTTGAACGTGGTCAGACGATGGGCAACCGCCGCGATGTCTTCTCGAAAGTCGGCGACAGCCTCACCGTCGCTACGTTTGTGTTGTATCCCATCGGCTGGGGCAGCTATAACCTGGGCGGCTTTCAACATCTGCAATCGGTCGTCAATTTCTTCTCGACGACCAACGCCCGCGAAGGCAACTCGTACGCCAATATCTCGCTGACAGCCGATAACGGTTGGACGACCCGCGATATTCTTGACCCCGGACGCGCGCGCGGTGGCACGTGTCAAGCGGGCGAAACACCCTTGGACTGCGAATACCGCGTGGTGCAGCCGTCAGTCGCGCTGATTCTGGTGGGCACCAACGACCTATCGAGCGTGCCCGTCGGCGAATACAGCAGCAACTTGCAGCGCATCGTGCAAATCAGCATCGACCGCGGCGTGATCCCCGTCGTCAGCACCATTCCTAATCGCAGTGGTTTTGATGTTTCGCCTTACAATCAAACGGTGATGCAAATTGCCGCCAGCAATGGCATTCCGCTCTGGGATTATTGGAGCGCGATGCAAATCTTACCGAACACCGGTCTTTCGCCCGATGGCGTGCATCCGTCGTATCCGTCCGAATCCGATTTCGGGCTATCGGCAAATTTCAGCGGTGATAACCTGCAATATGGCTATGTCATCCGAAATTTGACCGCGCTCGAAGTACTCGATGCGGTCTGGCGCTACGTGCTGTCGTACTAGCGCAAGCTGTCCCTGCTAATCTTACTCGTCTGGAGACTCACAGCGATTTATGCTTAAACAACGCTTCATGCCTCTTTTCATGGCTGCCTGCCTGTTGGCGATCACCGTCTCTGCCAGCGTCGCTCAGCAAGTGGTCGATCTGACACCGCCGACGTTTGGGGATTTTGATCCCGCCGCGCTTACCGACATCGATCCTGCCGATGTTCCAATCGTGCCAGCCTTGACTCCCCATGCGCGCCTCATTTTTGAGCGCGGGCAATCGCGAGACGTGCCGCGCGATCCGCACATGTTTTCCAAAGTCGGCGACTCGATGACCGCCTCGCCATATTTCCTCGTCGATTTCGGCACTGACGCCTATGATCTCGGTGCGTATGCCGATCTCGAACCTGCGGTCGCATTCTTCTCCACCCCCTTTGAAGACACCATCAAGAATGCATTCAACCGCGAAAATTATGCCAACGCGCTCGGTTTTTCTACTGCAAGCGCGCTCGATAGCACCTGGGCGGTCGCTGACGTGTGCGAGCCGAACGAAAGCCCGTTGGCTTGTGAATATCGCACCGCGAACGCCGCCTTTGCCCTGATTATGTTCGGCACCAACGACGTCATGACCTTCGATGAACCCCTGTTCGACTATTTCCTGCGTCAGGTCGTGCTCGAAACCATCAATGCCGATGTCGTGCCTGTGTTGTACACCATGCCGATTCGACCCGAAGCCCCGCAGCGCAGTCTCATATTCAATCAAATCATCCTCAAAATCGGCGCTGATTACGATCTTCCTGTGATCAATCTGGTCATCGCGCTTGATCCGCTGCCCAATGACGGCATCGATCTCGACGACACCCTGCATCTGACCCACCCCGAAGCGCCAGAAAGCGCTGCCTCGTTCACTGATGACAGCTTACGGACAGGCTACACCATCCGTAACCTCGTCACGTTACAAACGCTCGACACCCTTTTAACCGAACTCGATTTATTGCCAGGTGAGACCTAAACATGGCTAATCATCATCCGTTTGCGCGTCTTTTCGCTGGTCTGTTCATAACTGTACTCATGGTCACGCGCGCGCTCGCGCAGCAAACCTGCGAAGCGCCCACCGCCGATCAACTGACCGCGCTCAATGAGGCGTGCAGCGCCAGCGCTGTCGATACCGTGTGCACCCAAACAGGCGTGACAACCCCCCTCGATCAATCCACAGCGTCAACGCAGCCGCAGGTGATACGGCTAGGCGGCGACCTGACCCTGACTCTGGTTGACAGCCACATGACCGCCCTTGTCACAACGGATACCCCACGCGCTGAACCGCCCATCGTTGATCAAGACGCGTCCGCTGCGTCGGGCTACACCGTCACCCTTGAACGGGCACAATCGCCCTGTGCCGATAGTCAAGCGGGCGCGTTCATCAGCGCTGACGGTACGACGAAACAACGGCTCACCCTCAATCAGGTGCCCGTCGCCATCACCGACGGCGCGTTATTTATCACATTGGAAGAGTCCAGCGTCACGTTTTTCGCGCTCGCGGGCAGCACCACGCTTGGCAGCGCCGACAATCCGTTGACACTGGCAGCGGGCGATGTGATTCTGTGGGGCGATGAACCGATCATCCCTGATCCGCTGCCGCCATTCCCTGCGCTCGACCTGATGCAAGCGCTGGCGATTGAGCCGGATGAATGCCTTGTCGATCCGCTTGTGCCCTGTGACGCGCTCGACGACACAAACGCGCTCGTCACCACCGTCGTAAACGGCGCTGGCTTGCCACCGCAACAAGTCATCTTCAACTATCTCTCTGCGCGTACCGTCTCGGATGCGGCGCAAATGCAGGCGTTGTCGTGCGCGCGCTGGGATTCACAAGCCATGCTCCAATCGCAGTCGTTCCGCGCCATGCGCGCCGAACTGCTCGATGTCGCCTGTTATGCCGTCTCGCAGACCGAAACCGACGCGGCGGTTGCCTGCGACGGTGTGATTCAAACCGACTATAACGGCGTGCTGCGTGAATGGCAGCTTCCTGCCTATGCGCTCACGCAGGAAGATGGCGAATGGCTCGTGTGTGGTGAAACCCGCTGACATCAGCGCTATACTTTCCAGTCTTCATAGCAGCACACAGAGGCGACGATGGCGGATCAACCAGAGATCGGTGGCGTGGCGAGCGCGGGCAAGCCGCTCAAGGCTAAAGACGGTATTTTCATCAGTTACGCGCG
>Ga0163147_10005959_pt1 | contig 14543 bp, 8 predicted proteins | sample OliLakLV19MP6G1_FD_148597 | JGI IMG/M metagenome (GOLD analysis project Ga0163147, IMG submission 148597) | Freshwater microbial mat bacterial communities from Lake Vanda, McMurdo Dry Valleys, Antarctica- Oligotrophic Lake LV.19.MP6.G1 | ecosystem: Environmental > Aquatic > Freshwater > Lake >...
GAACTACACCTCCGCCACCTCCTCCTCCGCCACCACCTGCCGTTGTACTTCCTAAAGTAAATATTACGGTAGATAAAGCGGTGAAATATCAAACCATTGATGGATTTGGTTTTTTTGGTGCCGCCGATGTTTGGTGGGCTGGCGCCGGCGGTTTATGGAACGATGCATGGGGCGAAAAGGTAATCAGCGATTTGGGTATTAGTATTTGGCGCAATGAAATGTATCCACCTGCAACACCAACTGTGGGTCAGGATGCCGACTGGAATAAGCAAAAGCCCGTGGTAGAAGGCTTAAAAGCCAAAGCGGATAAGTACAATGTTAACCTCAAGTTTATAACAACTGTTTGGAGTCCACCTGCCGAATTAAAATGGCTGGCAACTATGACCTGGGCTGGTGATGCTGCTGCTACCCGTGGGCCTGGTGCTGTATCAACCAAAAATGGAGGTACGCTTAACCCAAATAAGTATCCGGAATATGCCGCCTGGTTGAATGACAATATCCTGCTATATAAAAATTCAGGAATTAATTTATATGCCTTGAGCTTACAAAATGAATTGATGTTTAGTCAACCTTTTAATTCCTGCATTTATACTTCAGCATGGTATAATGAGATGGTGAATGGCGTAGTGCCTAAGGTGAAAACTGCCTATCCAAATGTGAAAATATTTGGCGCAGAACATATGTTGGATATGGAAGGCAAGGATATCAATTGGCCGTATTTTTATCATGCTGGTATAAAGAAGGATGCAACAACTACCTCAAATATTGATATTTTGGCTGTGCATGGTTACTCCGATGGCGTTGCTGCTTCTTCAGGATCGGAATTGGCTAAAATGTGGATCAACCATTCCACCCAGTTTACCACGCCAATGAACAAGCCGGCCTGGATGACGGAAACCTCCGGATACAATGATACATGGGAAGCTAGCGGAGGCAAACCTGGTGCATTGAGTTTGGCAATGGATATGCACTCAGGATTATTTTTTGGAAGCATGAGTGCCTGGGTTTGGTGGCAAGGAAGCGGTGGAGCCAGTGGTAATATTGGTGAATTTGAATTAATGAAGGGTATCAATACCGGTAAAAAATATGCAGCATCCAAGCAGTTTTACCGGTACATCCGTCCGGGTGCTGTAAGGGTAAAAACTGCTGCAGACAATACTGAAGTATTTGTAACAGCTTATGAAAATACTGCCAAGGGAACGCATACCATTGTTATCATCAATTCAGGCGAAGCAAGATCAATTAACATACAGGGTAGTGGCTTGCCAACTGCCTACAAAATGTACCGAACATCTGCAACCGAAAATTGTGTTTTAATTGGCGATGTAACCTTGAGTGCAGCAGGTTATTTTGATATGCCGGCTAAAAGTATTGTTACCTTGCAGGCAGGTGGCGATGCGTTGTAAACAGACAATTAAGTATTCTATTTTTAAGCAGTCCATCAACCGTTTTGGTTGATGGACTTTTTAGGGTGGGATGCTTTAATTACTACTTAGTGAAACCAATAGCTGAGCGATAAATATTTAAGTGATAATCAATATTCAATTTAAAATCCAATGGGTAAAAATAGTTTTTTTATTTTTTTTCTACTGTTATTCTTAACAGCCAACGCCCAAAAGGAAAAACTAATGTACCACAATATCCAAACAGATGCTGCAGGAAAAATCATCCCATGGTATAGTGCGGAAACTGGCAAAGCTTACAGCAATGCAATACAATCAGTCTGGCATTTTTGGGATACTATGCGTACCGATTTAAATGGACTTCCCTATTACATGAACCACCAGGTATGGCGACCTGGCATAAATGACCCAAGAGGCGTTGGTGGAGATCAGTTTGCTATGGCTATGTCTTCCTGGAGATTATTATATGCTTACACTGGCGATGAAAGGCTAAAAGACAATATTAAATTTATGGCGGATTATACCATTGCCAATGGATTTTCTTCGGCTACAAGCCATTGGCCAAATTTGCCTTATTCCTACAATACATTATTGTATAGTGGAAAATACGATGGAGATATGGTACTGGGTAAAAATTATCTTCAACCCGATAAGGCAGGGGCCTTTGGAATAGAACTTGTAAAATTGTACAAACTGATAGGTAGTGGAAGTTACCAAAATGTAGTTGGAGATCAGTACCTCGATGTTGCAGTTGGTATAGCAAATACATTGGCAGATAAAATGATTGACGGTGATGCAGATCATTCGCCCTTGCCGTTTAAAGTAAATACCGTTACCGGCGAAACCGGGAAAATTTATCTTGAAAAAGGTGGAGTAGGATTAAGTAGTTACACCAGCAACTGGAGTGGCACCATGAAATTGTACCTGGAGTTGATAAAGTTGAATAAAGGTAATGTAACCCTTTACCAGCAGGCTTTTGATAAAATGTTGGCATGGATGAAAAAGTATCCGCTTACCAATAACAAATGGGGACCATTTTTTGAAGACATCTCAGTTTGGAGCGATACGCAAATAAATGCCATCACCTTTGCACAGTTTATGATGAACCATCCCGAATATTTCCCCGAATGGAAACAAGAAGTGAAAGAGATATTTGAATGGGTTTATTCAAAAATGAAAAATGAAACCTGGAAAAAATATGGGGTAACGGTAGTAAATGAACAAACAGCCTACCAGGTTCCCGGCAATAGCCATACAGCAAGACAGGCCGCCGCCCAACTTCAATATGCTACATTATCGGGAGATACCAGCTATAAAGAAAACGCCATCCGCCAATTAAACTGGGCTACTTATATGGTGGATATTGATGGAAAAAACAGGTACCCACAGGATGATATCTGGCTTACGGATGGCTATGGCGATTATGTTCGTCATTACTTACGGGCCATGGCTGCTTTGCCATCATTGGCTGTTTGTAATGAGGAACATATTTTATCCTCTACTTCAGTAATACAACAAGCCATTTACAAAAACAATACGAATAAAGGTTTTGAGCCAGCATTTAAAAAGCCGGCTGCAACACAAGCAAGCCTGTTTTATCGTACGTACGATGCAGCAGGAAAGGAAGTTATTTTCTTATTGAAAAAACCATCAAAAGTATTGCTCAATAACAAGGTTTCTTTGGAAGTTGCCGATAATAAAACACAAGGTTTTCAATGGGAAAAAGCAGCAAAGGGTGGCTTTTTAACCATCAATAGAACGGATGCAAAAGAGGTTTCGATATGGTGAATGGTGAATCAATGTCGTTGACTTAAGCTTTGGTTAGTCCCTGATCAACCGCCGACGGGGCTGATAGCCGCCGTCGGGGTTAGCCCAACCCCGTCAGCGGTTGTAAACCCTGACGGCGGTTGTCCTTAAGTCAACGACATTGAATGGTGAATGGTCAATGCCCGCCCGGCTGAACGCAGTTCGGACGGGGTGAATGGTGAATCAATGTCGTTGACTTAAGCTTTGGTTAGTCCCTGATCAACCGCCGACGGGGCTGATAGCCGCCGTCGAGGCTAGCGCAACCCCGTCAGCGGTTGCAAACCCTGACGGCGGTTGGGCCTTAAGTCAACTACATTGAATGGTGAATGGTCAATTGTGACTGGTGAAGTATTGACTATGCAGCATTGCCAACCTCATAGACATGGTCACATATAACCGTAATAATAAATTGTAAATAATAAATAATGAAGATTTTATTTTTGGGAATTACCCTTTTCTTTACCCAGTTCTTAACTGCACAAACAGGTGCAAAAAAGTTTATAAGTGCAACGGATAATAAATTTGCATACATCGGCAGATTTAATTTTTCCAATATCAAACAACCTGCTTTTATGTATTCCGGCAGTGCCATCAAAACGGTATTTTCTGGTACATCAGTTGAAATGGAAATGAAAGATGATAGCCTGCGAAATTATTTTACCATCATCATTGATGACAGCGTTTTTAAATTAAAGACAGATAAACCATCTGGCATTTATTTACTGGCAAAAAATCTTACCAATAAAAAGCATACGCTGCAAATAATTCGCCGTACCGAATGGCATGGAGGCGATAATCACTTTGTTGGATTGCATTTGGATGCAACAGCAAATTTGTTTAAACCAATTATCAACAAGCGTTCCATTGAGTTTATTGGCGATTCTTACACCTGTGGTTATGGCAACGAAGGTGCCAGCAAAGAGGAGCATTTTACCTACGAAACTGAAAATAGTTATTTAAGTTACGGCGCCATTACAGCAAGGGCTTTACAGGCGGAGTACATCGGTATTTGCCGCTCAGGTATTGGCATGTACCAGGGGTATGTGGGGATACAACATTCGCCATGCCCGACTTCTATAATGAAGTAATAAATACAAAAAAAATAAGCTGGAATTTTGCTGCACATCAACCCAGCATGGTAGTAATTGATTTAGGCGGCAACGATTTTTCTGCGGCAGTTGATTCCGTAAAATTCACCACAGCATATTTGAATTTTATAAAAAGAGTGCGTAAAAATTATCCTCAAACAATTATAGTTTGTATTGGCGGTCCATCGGGTGGCGGCGAAAAATTCAATACCCAGGAAAGCTATATTCAATCTGTGGTGAATGAATTAAAAAAAGTTGATAAAGCGGTACATTATTTCGGCTTCAGTGCTTTCCAGATGAATGGCAGCGATTGGCATCCAAATGTGGCAGAGCATAAAAATATGGCAGCGGAGTTGATTCCTTTTTTAAAATTATTATTAAAGTAGGCATCTTTATTTTTAATACAAATTGGTTGTTGATGTTGAAAAAAGTTGCAAAAATATCCAGCGGCATTGATGGCCAATTAAATACAATTTTAAATTTTCAGAGTCAAGATCCCTTCTCGTTCGGAGTAAACTATCGGTGCGAAAATATTTCGCAAAAAATAACTGGAAAATAAAAGGCTGATTCTAAATAAGCATACAAGAAAAATGAGACTACTAATCGAATAAGAAAAGAGCTTTGGGCATTAGGGTCAAGCTCCCCTGTGCCTTTGTCGAAGATCCCGATTATTTCGGGAGAGAGAGCCTGTCCCGATGCATCGGAAGGTTGGGGGTGAGGTCAAACCTGCTGAAAACTAAGCGAATTTTTATAAACTAAAATATGCCTTTAAAAAAATGTACACTGTTTGTTACGCAGTTGGCGCAACGGGAATTTGAAATTCAACCAAATAACCAAAACTTCAATTATCAATTATCAATTATCAATTATCAAATTATCAATTATCAAATTATCAATTATCAAATTATCAATTATCAATTATAAAATTATCAATTATCAATTATCAATTATCCAATTATCAATTATCTAACAAACTTTTCTCAATGACCTACAAACTCCTTCCCATTTTTTTTGCAATGATCGTTTGTGAAAAATCATCTGCCCAACAAAATACTTTACCTGCAAAGTTTTATTCGCCGGATAAAAATATTTCTGTCAAGCTGTTTCTGGTAAACAATGCACAAAGTAATTATGATAAAAAAATTTGCTACCAGGTAAGCAAATCAGGCGAAGTATTAATTGATACATCCGAAACAGGATTTGATACGGATAATGCCAGCAATTTTGGGATAGGCTCTAAGTTTAAATCTGTTTCGGGCATTACCACCATAAAAGAAAAATACCAGTTGGTTTCGGGTAAAGCCCTGCAGGTAGCTTATACTGCCAATGAAGCAACGATCAACTTACAAAATAGCAAAGGGTTTTTGTACAGTATTATTGTACGCATTTTTAATGATGGATTTGCATTCAGGTATCAATTGCCCAGGCAAAAAAATGGGTTGAGCAGCATTGTAGTAAACAAGGAATTCACCTCGTTTAAATTACCACCAGTAAGCAAAGTTTGGGTGCAGCCTTATGATTCGGCCACACAATACACACCGGGATATGAAAACTTTTATACCAATGGAACCATGCCTGTAGTGTCTGAAACAGGGGAGGGTTGGTGTTTTCCATTAACGGCGAAGGTGAACGATAGCTGGTTGTTAATCAGTGAAGCGGCGCTTGATGGAAATTATTTTGCTTCGCATTTACAGTTTAATCCTACGCAGAATGTCTACGAAATAATACAACCTGATCAAAAAGATGCGGAAGGATATGGCAACAACAATGCGGTGATGAAACTTCCAGCGGTTACCCCATGGCGTTGTATAATTATTGCAAGAGATTTACAAAATTTAATTGCATCGCAAATGATTCCTAATCTTAATCCGCCTTCCATTATTAAGGATGTTTCGTGGATAAAGCCAGGCATAGCATCCTGGAGTTGGTGGAGCCAGCCTGACAGCCCAAAAGATTACGACAGCCTGAAAGCCTTTGTTGATTTTTCTGCCGCCATGCAATGGCCTTATTCCCTCGTTGATGCCAATTGGAATATCATGAAAGGCGGCGACATTAAACAATTAGCTGATTATGCCAAAACGAGAAAGGTTGGGTTATGGGTTTGGTACAATTCCGGCGGACCAAACAACACGGTAACAGAACAGCCAAGAGACGCGCTGTTCACCGCTGCAAAAAGAAAAGAAACATTTGCCTACCTAAATAAAATGGGAATAAAAGGAGTAAAGATTGATTTTTTTCAAAGTGATAAACAGGAAATTATCCAGGAATACATTGCCATTTTAAAAGAAGCCGCTGCCAATAAAATCATGGTCAATTTTCATGGTTGCACCTTGCCTAGGGGGTGGAGCAGAACTTATCCGAACCTGTTAAGCACTGAGGCAGTAAGCGGTGCAGAATGTTACTTGTTTAGAAAGGAATATTCAGTAATGGCACCTATCCAAAATACCATCTTACCCTTTACCAGGAATGTAGTAGGTCCTATGGATTATACTCCGGTTACATTTTCCGATTCAAAATTCAAGCACCTTACCAGTTCAGTTCATGAGTTGGCATTGCCCATTATTTTTGAAAGTGGCATACTGCATCTGGCCGATTCAAAAGAAAGCTATCTATCTCAACCTGTATATGTACACGATTATTTAAAAAAATTACCCGTAACCTGGGATGAAATAAAATACATCAGCGGTGTGCCGGGTAAAGAAGTGGTGCTTGCCAGAAGGAAAAAGAACAACTGGTTTATTGCAGGGATCAATGGAGAAGCAACTGAAAAAACCTTGGAGTTAAATGGGTTTTTGAAGGGGAGAAAATATAGGATTACTACATTCTTAGAAGATGCAGATAACGCTGCGGTAAACAAATCATCCCCATCCATCATTCCTGAAAATGTAACAGTGAAAGCGTATGGTGGTTTTGTAATGGTAGTAACAGTCCAGTAGACTGGAAAATATAAATAATTCTAATTAAACCGGAAAAAAATATGACAGTACTGACCGAATAGGAAGAGGTCTTTGAGTTATCAGGGTCAAGCTCCCCTCTCCTTCGGAGAGGGGTTGGGGGTGAGGTCTTACGAGGTACAGGGATTCCAGTTCTATAGTATCTCCTCTTTTTCGGAGAATAATATAAGTGCTTTGAAGTTTTGCGGAATAGAACTGGAAAATACAAATATGATTCTAAATAAACCGAAAAAAAAATGACAATACTGACCGAATAGGAAAAGGTCTTTGAGTTATCAGGGTCAAGCTCCCCTCTCCCCGTCCGAACGCCAGCCTGAGAGATTCATTCTGGCGGGGCTTGGCCGGGCGGGCTTCGGAGAGAGCTTGTCCCGATCTTTTATCGGGAGGTTGGGGGTGAGGTCTTACAATTTTCAATACTTAGCAAAAAAAATTATTTAATCATGAAAAATTTATCAACCGCTTTTAATAAAATCGGCCTCATCATTTGTTGTGTCTGCATTCAGTATGCATACGCACAAACGCCATCCGGTATTCAATTAATAGTCCGGTCAGATGATATGGGTTTTTGTCATGCAGTAAATAAAGCATGTATTGATGTGTACCAGCATGGCATCAGCCGCTCGGTAGAAGTGCTGGCGCCAACGCCTTGGTTTATGGAAGCAGTAACATTACTAAAAGAAAATCCGGGATTCGATGTTGGCGTGCATTTATGCCTTACCAGCGAATGGACAAACCTTCGTTGGCGTCCCTTAACCAATGCTCCCAGCCTGGTAGATGCGGATGGCTATTTTCCACATTTTATATGGAAGAATAATGCTGACACAGCAAGTGCATACCTGCTGCAAAAAAATATAAACATTGCAGAAGTGGAAGCCGAATTTCGGGCACAGATTGAATTGGTAAAAAAGTACCTTCCACAGGTTAGTCACCTTACTGCTCACATGGGCAGCAATGATGCTAGTGCGGCTGTAAAATCGCTGGTCAATAAACTTTCTGTTGAATATAACTTGCCGATTGACTTGCCAGCCGGAGTAAAATACATCAACAATTTTGGAGGCTCTAATCAATCGCCTTTACAAAAACAAAAGCAACTGGCAAACATATTGGACACTTTATCAAATGGTATCTATTGTTTGGTAGAGCATCCTGGAATTGATGGCGACGAAATGAAATCACTGTTTCACAAGGGCTATGAAAATGTAGGATATGACCGTGGAGGTATTACCAAGGCTTTAACCAGTAAGCGTGTAAAGCAGGTAATTGCCAGGCGAAAAATTCAATTGGTAAGTATAAAAGAGGTGTTACAATAATTTAAAAATATTTATTCAATCCCTTAACTCAGCTACCAGCGCCATAGAAAATGAGAAAAATTTATAGAATTGCATTGCCCGTTGTATGCTTCTTTACAGCTTTTGCCAGCACTGCACAATCAAAAAAAGCTACCACAAAATATGTCCCTAAATTTGAAAAGAACTGGGCGCATATTGATAGTGCAATCAAAAATAATTGGGAGCAGGTAAGCGGCCGATGTGGCCCCGGCTTAACCGATACTTTTGTGTACTCTTTTTGGTGCAATGTACAGTTTTACTGGGATACTTATTTTACACAGGTGGGTTTATTAAAGCACAACAAAATAAGGCTTGCCAAGGGAGGTATCAATAATTTGTTGAACCTGGTAGATTCTTTGGGCTTTGCCCCGAATGCCAATGCCGACTGGGGTAGTAACCGTTCGCAACCGCCTTATCTATCTATGATGGTGAAAGATTTGTATCCTTATTTGCAAGATAAAATATGGTTGCAAAGGGCCTATCGCAGCTTGCTGACTGAATATCGTTTCTGGACGGATACCAGCGAAAACGCCATTGAAAAAAACTACACAAACATCAACGGATTACAACGGTATTTTCATCATGCATCCAATCAGCAATTATTGGATTTATACAATCCCGAACTTACCAATCGGTTTGGATTTAGCAAAAATGCAGATACAGCAACCATGCTAAAAGTAGCTTCCTACTATGCAGCGGAAGCGGAAACCGGCATGGACTTTACTACCCGTTTTGAACACCGCTGTCCTGATTTTGTAGCAGTAGATTTAAACAGTAATCTGTATTTATACGAACTCAATTTTGCCTGGATGGAAAAAGAGTTGGGCATAACCAGCAAAACAGACTGGCTTCATAAAGCCGCCAGCAGAAAAGCACTGGTAAATAAATATTGCTGGAGCGAAAAGCGGGGTACTTACCTCGATTACGATTTTATAAACAAGCGTCACAGCAAGGTTGCTGCAGTTACCATGTTGTCTCCTTTATACGCAGGCATTGCTTCTGCAAAACAGGCGAAAAGGGTGGTGGCCAAGTTGCCTTTATTAGAAGGTGAATGGGGGCTTACAACTACCGAAGCTTCAGTCGAAAAACATTCCTATCAGTGGGATCATTTCTCTGTATGGGCACCACTGCAAACCCTTGCTATTATAGGGTTAGATAAGTATGGCTATAAAAAAGATGCCAAAAGAATAGCTGCTAAATGGCTGGATATAGTAGCGGCTAATTTTGAAAAACCCGATCCCATCAGCTTTGTAAAAAAAGAAGATGGTAAACAACAAACCGTTAACAGGGTATATGGAAAAACCTACGAAAAATATACCCGTAATGGAAAGATAAACGACCGGGAATACAATGCATCGGTACTGGCCGGCTGGACGGCAGGTGCATATGCTTTGGCTTATGCATATCTTAATAAATAAATAGTTTAAATAACTACGTTTCTCTTAAAAATAAAAACTAAAGCTTACTTGCAATGAAAAAAATATCCTTGCTTTTTGCCTTGATTAATTTGAGTGTAAATCTATTGGCCCAGGTTCGCTTGCCCAAAATATTTTGCGATAACATGGTGTTGCAAAGAGAGCGAACCATTCCTGTTTGGGGATGGGCAGGTGCAAAAGAAAAAGTTACCGTGCAATTGAATCATCAATCTAAAACCATAAAGGCAAATAAAGACGGAAAGTGGCGGATTGATTTAGCTGCTGAAAATGCAGGTGGGCCTTATACATTAACGGTGAGTGGAAAAAATACGCTTTCCATCAGCAATATTTTAATAGGCGATGTATGGGTTTGCTCAGGACAATCCAACATGGAAATGCAAATTGGAAAGTGGGGGTTTATCAATAATTATCAACAAGAGATCGCAGCAGCCAATTACCCTGATATTCGGCAATTTATAGTGCCACATATAACTGCCACTTCTCCACAGGACGATATTAAAGAAGGGGAGTGGCTGGTTTGTAGTCCTAATAATGCTGCCCAATTTTCGGCAACAGCCTATTTTTTTGCAAGAGAATTGCAGCAGAAAACGGGTGTACCCATAGGGTTGGTCAATACATCCTGGGGAGGCACAAATGTAGAGACCTGGATCAGCAAGGAATCGTTTGAAAACAGCGAGGAATTTAAATCGATTTATGCTGGAAAACAACAAATAGATTTTGACGAACTGCTAAAGCAAAAAGTAGAAAAGTTTAATAATACACTTAAAAAATTACAGCCTGCTCCTTTACCACAAGCTGCGGAAATTGAAGATTGGAAAGAGAACAGTTTCAACGATAGCGGCTGGAATAAAATGATGTTGCCAGGTTTGTGGGAAGAGCAGGGTCTTGAAGATTTTGATGGAATTATTTGGTTTAGAAAAACAATCTATCTCTCCGCTACCGATATAGAAAAAGCAGCGGTGCTGGAATTATCCATGATCGATGATTTGGATGAAACTTTTATTAATGGTGTTAAAGTTGGTTCTAGTATTGAGTATAATGATTACAGGAAATACAATGTGCCTGCTGCTGTTTTAAAAGAAGGTAAAAATGTAATTGCCATAAAAATTACCGATACAGGTGGGGGCGGTGGTATGTATGGCGAGGCCGAAAATATAAAAATAATTCTTAGCGACAAAGAGTTTCCCTTGTCTGGAAGTTGGTTGTTTTCTATTGAATCTATCAGGGATGTGGCATTGCAACTCTATCCAAACAGTTACCCTGCTTTGTTGTACAATGGCATGATTAATCCTTTGATACCATTTTCAATAAAAGGCGCTATTTGGTACCAGGGAGAAGCAAACGCAGGAAGGGCTTACCAATACCGCACTTCTTTTCCTTTGATGATTAACGATTGGCGCAAGCATTGGAGGCAGGGTGATTTTCCATTTTATTTTGTGCAGTTAGCAAGCTGGAATTCCAACAATGGCAATAGCCAAAAAGGTAGTGAATGGGCGGAATTAAGAGAGGCGCAAACCTTAACGCTTTCGTTACCCAACACAGGTATGGCAGTTACTACAGATATTGGCGATGCAAAAGATATTCATCCAAAAAACAAACAGGATGTGGGCAAACGATTGGCTGCAATTGCATTGAATAAAACATACAACAAAGGAAATGTGTATGCCGGACCAACGTACCAATTCTTTGCAATTGATGCCAACAAAATAGCCATTACTTATTCTTCTGTGGGAAGTGGCTTGATGGTGAAAGATAAATATGGTTATATAAAAGGATTTGAAATAGCGGGTGCCGATAAAAAATTTTATTATGCACAAGCTTACATTGATGGAGAAAAAATTTCTGTATCATCCAATGAAGTAGCACAGCCTGTTGCGGTAAGATATGGTTGGGCAGATGATGCAGGGGAGAACAATGTGTTTAACAAGGAAGGTTTTCCGGCTGCGCCATTTAGAACAGATAACTGGAAGGGTATAACAGCCGGTTTAAAATACAAAGTTGGTGATAATTGATGAGTGTATTTAAAAACCAGATCTTTTAAAATATTTTATTTAAATCAACGCTTAATTCAATCAATTAAATAAATATTACCATGTTTAAAATCAACGGAAACAGCTTTAAAATATCCGCACTTACTTTATGCGTCGTTCTGTTTTTTAACGCTTGCAGCAATAAAACAGCAACAAATGCTGTACCTTATTACGGGCAGTTTTATTCCATACCTGCAAATGCTATTACACCAAAAGGCTGGCTAAAACAATACCTGGTAAATCAAAAAGACGGGTTAACTGGTCACTTGGAAAATGCAGGTTACCCTTTTAATACTGTGGGTTGGGCAGCGGACAGCATCCCCGGCAACTACAGTGTGGAAAAATGGTGGCCTTATGAACAAAACGCTTATTGGGTGGACGGTATGATGCGTTGCGGCCTTTTATTAAACGATACTTTTTTAATAAACAAAGCTCGTAAAAGTATCAGCTATGTAATGGATCATCCTGACAGTACTGGCTTTTTAGGGCCAAAATTTACCAAGGCCAATTATGAAAGAGACCGATGGATACATGCCATATTCTTTAGGGCGATGATGGCAGAATATGAAGCCACAAAAAATCCTGCAATTTTGGAAGCAATTAAAAAGCATTACCTCGGCGACCGCTTTGCACACACGGGTATACGGGAGTCGGTGAATGCTGAAGTTGTGTTGTGGGCTTATGAAAAATCAAAAGATACGGCCTTGCTGAATTTTGCAAAAGAAATTTATCATCAATCCAATGTGCTCAATAAAGATGCTAAGGTATCTGATATCGGATTTTTAAAAGATTCTGTTGCCACGGGTGAGCATGGAGTTACCTATCTGGAGAAATCCAAAATAGGTGCCATCCTGTTTTTATACACCGGCGATAGTACCTACTTACAGCCAAGTGTAGCCGCATTTAGCAAGCTGGATAAATACCACATGCTGGTAGGTGGCGTAAATGTTTCGTCCGAGCATATTGAGCCGGTTACCACACAGGAGTCTTATGAAATTTGCGATATTTCTGATTATACCTGGAACATTGCTTACCTGCTTAAAGCTACCGGCAATGTGGCTTACGCCGATAAAATAGAACGGGCTGCCTTTAATGCCGCACCCGGTTCTGTTAGCAACAATTTTAAAGCTTTGCAATATTTTTCCGCACCCAACCAGGTAATTGCTGCAAGAGGAAACTACATCCGAGGCGGTGGCGATCAAATGCGCTACGCACCCAACCCCGGTACCGAATGTTGTCCGGGTAACGTAAACCGGATGATGCCCAACTTTGCCATCAACTCCTGGATGACGGATGGTAAAGGTGGTATTGTGGCAGCCATGTATGCACCATCTTCCGTAACCTATCCGGCAGGTGAAAGAAATGTGGATGTTACCATTGATGAAGAAACCAATTATCCATTTACAGATAGTATCAATTTTGCTTTTCACCTGAAGGAAGCAACTGAATTTGATTTTTATATCAGGATACCACATTGGTGTAACAATGCAACCGTTTTAGTCAATGGCGTTGCAGTAAAAAATACATTAACACCGGGTACTTATATTCCGCTGAGGCAGGCATACAAAGAAGGCGATAAAGTAACCGTTATTTTACCAGCAACGCTAAGCCTAACAGCCGGTGTGGAAAATGGTATTTCTATTGAAAGAGGACCCTTGTTGTATTCCCTTAAAATTGAGGAAGACTGGAAAATTGATACCGCTGATAAACGCTCCACACCTAATTTTCCAGCTTATGAACTGTTTGCCAAAAGCCCCTGGAATTATGCCTTGTGTGTAACAAAAGACAGTTTGCAGCAGCAGGTAAAAGTGGTGAATAAAATATACTCCGATAATCCCTGGAGCATAGAAAATGCACCCATAGAATTGCAGGTGCCTGCACGCCTTGTAAACGGCTGGACATTGCTACAAAAGAAAGAAATGAAATTTGAAAACTGGACCGTTGAAAGAGACACAATGGGCAAAGTAAAACGCTGGTATAAAGATGGTGAAGGAATACGAAAAGGCAGTTGGTCTTTTACGCCTTTAATACCTGATGCCGCTTTATTAAAAAACGGGTTGAGTAAAAAAATAGATATGGTTACGCTGGTGCCGTATGGTTGCAGCAAATTGCGGGTTAGCGTTTTCCCTAAGGGGATCTAAAACATTAAAAGAATTCTGTGCCATTGTTAGCGGAAAGGAGGTTTGGCTGTTGCGTTAGGGATTGGAGGGAAAAGCATTTTTATTATGCGGCAGAAAGTTCGTTAAATTATAAAGCTATCAACTGCCGCAAAATAAAAATCTTTGGAAGGAAAGCCCGGCCTTGATTAAAGCAAAAGGCGATAGCCGATTGTTTTAATCAAGGAAACGCCCAAATTTTATTTCAGCTAATTTTACCGAAGGGCAGCAAGCAGATTAGAATAAACCACCTGGGTACACTCGGCAGATCTGCTATCTAAACAAACAAGGAACCATTTTTAAAACATAATAATTTAAAAAAAAACATGAAAAATTTCTTTT
>Ga0163147_10005968_pt1 | contig 14523 bp, 8 predicted proteins | sample OliLakLV19MP6G1_FD_148597 | JGI IMG/M metagenome (GOLD analysis project Ga0163147, IMG submission 148597) | Freshwater microbial mat bacterial communities from Lake Vanda, McMurdo Dry Valleys, Antarctica- Oligotrophic Lake LV.19.MP6.G1 | ecosystem: Environmental > Aquatic > Freshwater > Lake >...
TTTCGATCTCAACGCCCGGCAAACTGAACGGTATCGTAATGATGATGTTCCAAACGCTGAAAACTGAATTTGCGCTTCAGCGTACTTCATTGCTCGTCCAAACCTGCCTTTCTACATGATTCGCGGAAGAACCAAGATTCCGGATTTCGATGAAAAATATCAGTATCAGTGAATCACGGATGTTCACCAGCCCTTATCCCCCGACCCCTTCTCCCTCAGGGAGAAGGGGAGAAAAACGCGCTTTTGAAGTCCCTCGCCCTGAGGGTAGAGGGATTTAGGGTGAGGGCAAAAACAAGGTTTCGTGATTCACTGAGTATGGCAGTTTCTGGATGAATATTGATTATTCATTCTGCGACCAATTCTTTAAGGAATGTTAGTAACCAAGTTGTGATTTCATGTAATTCTCTTTCAGCCTCGTCAATCTGAGTCTCTTTCTCCTTAACAGCTGCCTCACCACGCTGTTTGTCTAACAGTGAGATTTTGACTTGTTTTTCGACTTCGTCTATCTGTGCGCTCAAACCACGATCAAGCGCAACTTGCATTTTTTCTAACTTTTCGTCAACTTCTTGAATGATTATCTCAGCTTGTGCGGTATTCATTTCGCGCAGTTTTTCTTTATAGGCGGTACCAACTTTGGTTTTCACAGTTTGAACAAGATTGAATGCAGTAATGCCACCTTGAATAATTGCTGCTACGATCATGATTGGCAAGATAGGCAAACCGATTATCATACCCGCAATCACCGCGCCCATTTGGGGTAGGATCATCCGTGTAATTTCGCGAAGGCCGAACACAGCACCTAAACCTGCACCTGCTACACCGCCAATAACAAATCCGCCTGCCGCAGCGAAAACACGCTCCAGAGCACTTTGAGGCCCCAAATCGCCAAGTGTCAAATCACTACTCGTGACATCAGTCCGCACTAGATTGAAACGTGTTTCCTCAAGCTGTGTCTCGAAATGTTCAGCACGACGTTCTAAATCGTAGCGCAAGGTCTCGATGCGTTCGTTGACAAGTGGGGTCAAATTTCGGTTGACCCAAGCTTTAAACAACTCTTCAAAATTCTCGTTGAGATGCCCAGATAGACCCTCAACAGCATCATTGATTTGTCCTTTAATGTTCAAGTTGAGTCGTGGCTGTATTGGATACTCTGAAATCCATTTCGTGATTAACTGTTCAGCGGACACAAATACTTCATACACCCGAGCACGAAGAAAATCTTTCATATCTGAGCGAAATGTCCCTATTCGCATTATCATGGACATTTGTTCCGCTCTCAAGGCATCAAAACTGCCTTTTGCAGCATCGTAGCGTTTTTGCAATTCTGGCAATTCTATTCTCAAAAGTGCACGCTTATCATGAATTGTTCGATTAGCCTTTTGTAGAAGCAGACTTAGCTCAGCCCCTGCGCGCGCCGATTTGATGCGACTGCGTTCGTTTCCCAAAAATTCGTGCAGAACTTCCTCTAATAATGCGATACCCGATGCTTCGACCTTTTCTGGCTGGCTGTTCAGGCGTCCCTCTAAAGCATTTAGTGCGCTAAGAAAAAATATTGCATCACGCTTTCGCTTTGTCAGCAAAGGCAATTCGCGTTCTACACGTGCGCGTACCAAGACTTTGTCACGATCACGTGGAATGTCCCATTGATTGACAACAAAAAATAGCTCCTCGTGACCCGCTGCTGCAAGATGCTCCAATGTTTTGAGTTCCGATTGACTGGGACCAAACTTGAGCGCCGACATAACGAAGATAACAGCATCAACTCGTGTTAAATATCCGAGTGTAATGCGTTCACGAACATCGCTGGCATTCAATCCAGGAGAGTCGATGATTTCGACACGGTTAGCGCATAGCGCCAATGGGAAAAACAACTCGATATGGCTATATGGATTGTCGCTAAATCCTGTTTTGACATCACCAACTACGACATAATCTTCTAATATCTCGCTTGTCACAGGTTGGATACGTAGCGTGTTTTTTGCAACATCCAAAGGGTGCAGCACTGCGTATGCTTCACTTCCGGGTGTGATTGTGTCACTTTCCCATTTAATCTCATTGATGATAGCGGTCGTTTCAACCATATAAGAAGGGAGTACGTCTGCTCCAAGCAAGGCATTGATAAAAGTTGATTTTCCGGTGTTAAATTCACCTAACACCAGCAATTTAAACGAGTCGCCCAGAACCGTTTCTACTAAAGTTAACGCATTAACGACATCAGTCTCCATATCCAGTCGGGCAAACGCATTACTGGCACGGCGGATATGTTCTGCAAGTTTTTCGCGGCGCTGACGATCTTTCAGGTATTCCTGGTCATGTGCGACTGTTGTCATGTTTCTAACCTTTTTTCTCGTCGTTGGGCGAATTGTTTTCGCTACCGCTGCGGAGGGATTGGACACCTAACTGCACACGCGCGCGTCGCGCACGTAATTCATCTTGAGCACGGTTGATGTTCGCTTGCAAATCAAGAATTACTTGACGCTTTGCCTCTTGTTCGGATCGAATCTGAGAGACAGCGCCTGAGTATTTGATAGCGTGGGCGTGCAGACGATTGGCAATGGTGTCCTTGTTACGACCAATGCGCTGGCGAATGTCATTTTGCACGCGAATGCGCGTATCAGCAAATTGCTGGGTAAACTGCGGCTTCAAAGCATCCCACACCTCATGTTTGCGTACGCCGATGGACTTGTCTTGCTGTGATGCTAAATATCCCCCGAGCAACGCACCAAATAATGCGCCAGTGGTTCCACCAACAGCTTTGCCCAATACAGCACCAGCGGCAACGCCCGTCCCAACCAAAACAATGTTGATTTTGAATGCACCGCTTTCCCAAATTGCCATCTTGAACTGATTAGTGCTGAATACAATGCTGCTCTCTGAGCGTATCGTCAAAGCTGTTTCACTACTTTCCAGCGTTGGTAGTTCTTCAAACAATGCTTCAAACCGCTCGTCTAGCCGTTGTTCAATCTGTATTGCGTCATCGGTCATCGCTTGAAAAAGCACCTCAAGCTGTTTTCCCATCTCAGTTTGGATGACTTTCACAGCAGATGGAATTGTATCGTCTACATAGCTCTTGAGCTGCTGTATATTTGAAATGTCATTTAACAGTTCTTGGAGGCGTCCTAAAATTGCGTTGAGCCATTCATTGATAGTACGTTCGGAAGCATCCAAAGCATCCGTCTGCAACTGACGCATGGCAGCGTCCGCGTCGTCAATCTGGCGATTGGTAAAAGCGTCCAAATCTGCTATTACTGCCGCTTCTAGTTCTATGCGTGCTTCTTCGTGGTCTGCCCAGCGCTCACTCAACACTTCGTCAAGCGCTTCTAGCGCCCGGTCTATGAGTAGGAGCACATTTTGCGAAACAATGATGGCACGCCCGCGCTCTAATTGTTTTTTCAAATCGATTTCTAGCTGTCGGAAACTTTGTGCCCAGTACTCACGAGTTTCGTGACTTTGGATTGTTGGCTCATCGACCTCTAACTCATCGATTATGGCGGCTGCGGCGCAACTAAAGACAGGAGGACGCTCTGCCGTCAGCGCCAGTTCGTCCAGCAACCCATCGAGACGACTGAGCACGCGAGAACGCTCATTCTCATCACGTGGACGATCCATCATAGACATTACGAACACACTGCGACCTAAAAATGGTTTCAGTAGCGCCTCGTCCTCAAGTAGACGTTTCAGGGTATTTGTTACGGGCTGATGGGCAGGTACTAAAATAATGACCGCATCGGCGTTAGCAACGGCATTGCGTGTTATCTGTTCGTGCGCCGGATTTGAAGCATCAGCACCTGGGGTGTCGATAATGACAATGCCTCCATCTAGGAAAACCGTTGGATGAGTCAAAGTAATACTCAATACATCGGTGGTAAAACTTTCCTCTGTCGTAATCGCACGAATGTAATCGCGCAAGTTATTGCCATTGATAGGCTCATTGGCGCTAGATAAGTGAATGACCCATGATTGTTCAGTGTCGTCATTCAAAAATTCTAATCTTTCGGCGCTCCGTTCGCTGAAAACGACACCATCGGGTATAGAAGCACGGTTGCGGAGGCGAACCGATGCTGTCAAATCGTCTCCCTGCTCAATTACAGTTGCGGCAGCAGTGGTCATCGTCAAGATATTGGTCTTCAATAAATCGTCGCGCAATAGCGCATTGATAAACGTGCTTTTGCCAGCTGACATTTCACCTACAACAGCAAGATACAGTCGTTCATCGTGCATTCGGTCGCGCACAGCTTGCGCCTGCCGAGCAATATTACGACCAAGCCGTCCACCATTAGACTGGCGTGCGGTCACAAAATCGATGAATTGGAGATGATCAGAAATGCCTGTGAGGAGTTCGATTTTTTGCACCAGAGATTCGTTCATATCATCGCCTCAATGCAGATTTTGATTGATACTTGATTTTAGTGTAAACTCATTTAAACGCAACATTTCATTGTGGAAGTATATAATGACTAACCGACCAGCCAATGATGTAAGTGTCTTGCTGAAGCGGCTTGCTATACTCGTTGGAGCAACGGATATACCAGTTGTGGATGACAAGGGAATTGCTCCCGGTTTAGACATGCTCAGCGACGCGCAACGCCTCAATAGTTACTCAAATGCAATTCAATCTGGTGTTACAGAAATACTCGTCGTGGGAATGTTCAACAGCGGGAAATCGACCTTGGTCAATGCGTTGATAGGCATTGAAGGAACCCCTATGGGTCCTACGCCTACAACTGCTGTCATAACGCGGTTGGTTTCCGGCAACAATTTGCAAGTTACAGTTTATCCCCGGCACGGTTCGTCAAAGCAAATTACTTGGGAAGAATATGCAAATACATACACGATAGAGTCAATAGAAACTAGCGAAAGCGAAGCGGTCTCAAAACATGACACCATCCATCATATTGAGGTCGCTTATCCATTTCCATTGCTCCATCCGGGTGATGCGATTGTGGATACACCGGGGATCGGCGAACATCACGCCCGTGCCAGTCTTGTACTGGAACATTTGCCCCGTGCCCATGCGTTGATCTTGGTGATCGATGCCGCGCAACCAATGACGCGCACTGAGCAGGACTTCATTCGCCTATTTGGACAAGGGCGTATGGAAAATCTATTCATTGTAATTAATCGCGCCGACCTGCTGCGAAAGCATGAGGATCAAATACGCGTACGCGAAAAAGTCGCTAGCGCGGTTGCGCCGTTCTTCGTCAATGCTGATGGCAAGGGATTTGATGATGAGTTATTCGCACAACGGTTCTTTGTGACTAACGCGCTTGCAGCGCTTGAAGCTCGCTTGGCACAACCGATGGATGTCGGTGCTTATAAAGCATCTGGCGTTGAAGCATTGGAAACTGAAGTAAATACCTTCCTAGCACGTGGTGATGATCGTTATAAGGGAGCGTTGAGAGCATTACTTCCGACGTTAGCTGACACTCTTCACCGTGCTAAAGAGACGGCAAGCCGACGCATAGAACTGCTTTCGCAGGAATCTGATGTAATCCGATCACGTGCTGAATCAGCGGTAAGTCGGCTTCAAGAATGGAACCGCGCTACCGATGCAATTCGTGCAGTGATAGTTAGCGCAGGCGATATAATCAAGTTTCGTATCTATGATGATCTCGTCACCTTTACTAACGGCTTGGTTGACAGTTGGGAACATGATGTCACGCAATTGGATTTGGAAGCGTTGACGAACACTAACATTTTGGAAGGCAAGTTAAGTGACAGTGAGCGCCAGAGATTCACCGAAACACTTGGATCTGAGCTAGAGCGCTATCTCGAAATGAAGTTTATTCTTTGGGCGCGCCGCCTCCCGCAAGTTTTACATCCTTATACTACCCGTTTAGTAGATGACCTGAAATATCAATTACGTGCATATAACGCCGAACTGAGTGATTTGACCGCGCAACTCGGCGTGCAAAGCGCGGTCTACACAACCAATGACCTCAATATTGCAAAGCGCGGTAATCTTTCAGATCTGATCACGCCAGACATCATTGCTGGATTGACGCCCTCATTAATCGATCAATTGAGCTACTCTCTGAAGAAAGCCAATGCCTTACAAGATATTGCTTTGACGGTTTTGCGTGTGACCCTCGAATTTAGTGCGGTAATTTTGGGCGGTGTCGGTAAGTTGGCAATAGCAATACTTTCGCGAGTCGGTGGTGAGCTTTTAGGGCAACTCCAAAGGCGACGTGAAAGCGAGCGGTATCGTAGTAAGTCTGAAGACGGTGCGATTGACATAGCCTACAAAGATTTGGGGCGGGAGAACGTTGAAAAATTGCAAGTATTGGTTTACGCAATGCTGGTGGACAAACTCGCCGATCCACTTTTTCAGCGTATTTCAAAGACAGTACGCGAAAATAAAGAAGTAATTCTACAACAAATCAAGGATGAATTTGACCAGATCGCTACTATCGCCACTCAAAGTTTAAGTGATCACTCTCAAGCAACGATTTTGGCGGTAGAGCGTTTGCGACAACTGCGCGAACACCATCGTTTTTCTCTCGATTCAGAAAAACGACGCCTAGAAGCAGTACTTTCAGAGGTAGAGGCTCTAACTAATCAGCTAACCATACACGCCATTGGACGGGAATTAACGCTTGACGAGATCCTTGAGGCGGCAGCGCTTCATACCCAGTTCATCGAACGTTATGCATCCGTACCTGGCGAACCCGAGGTCTCAGACGAAACCGATGCCGACGAATGGGCAGCTTCGTCCGCGTCGCTCGAAGACGTTGTGCTTGATGCCAAAACAATTTCGAACCATATCAGCCAAGTGGTTGGTACAATGTTTGGAATGCCTGAACATATTCAGGATACTGAATCGGATGCGGAATTGGAGATGCTCGCTCCACGCCTTGCCAAAATGGTTGGTTTGCAGTCGGTCAAACAACATATCTTGGACTTGATGGCGAATCAGAAAGAGATCATACGACGCCGTGAAAATGGCTATCAGGATGAAGAACAGCAATCCCTTCACCTAATCTTTTATGGCAATCCAGGCACTGGAAAGACTACAGTGGCGGAAGAAGTCGGTGCCTTCTACAAACGTATGGGGCTGCTTAAACGTGGTCATGTGGTTACCCTTTCACGAGAGGATTTAGTGGGAGAATATATTGGTCATACTGAACCTAAAATCAGAAAAGCATTTGAGGATGCGCGCGATGGTGTGTTATTCATTGATGAAGCCCATACGCTATACATTGGCAAGGGGGGGGAGAAGGATTTTGGGCATCAAGTGATTGGAGTTCTCAACCGACAGATGGAATTGCGAAAAGCTTACCTCGCCGTTGTCTTAGCAGGTTACCGTCGCGGAATAGAAGAGTTGCTCAAATCCGATGACGGACTGAAACGCCGCTTTCCCGAAGACAACCGAATTGAATTTCCTGACTATACGCCAAATGAATTAATTCAGATTTTGATGGACTTCCTTATACGCAACCGCTACTCTCTATCGACCGAAGCAAAAGATGAGGTCGAGCGCGTGATCATTGGCATGTACGAAAAGCGCGATCAAAGCTTCGGCAACGCTGGCGCGATGCGAAACCTAGCGGAAAGCCTTCGTAAATTGCGAAATGCGCGGGTAACCCGTAAGCATCTAGATATTAACGAACCTATCCGTCCCGAAGACATCCCTCCACATTACCTGAAGTATCGCGAGACTAGACCCACTCGTAAAGAGGCAGCGCGTCCCGACACAAAGCATGAAAGGCGACATCTACCCATTAACCCTCCTGCTTTGAATGACCATCAGGACACGATATTAGTGCCACCAATTTCTGTGAAAGCGCCATCTTTTGTCCAACCCGCGGCTGTCCCATCCTACGTATCGCCCGCTTCCGATCGCTTTTTTTAAACTTACGAAACAGATACTGCCAGGAGGAAATCATGTCGACCGTTTTATCTATCAATGTCGATGGTCAGGAAATCTTGATTGAAGCAGAAACCATCTATGGCTCGGAAGAGACTAGTGCCGATGACGTTATTGAACGGACCGCTGGTAGCTTTGAGCGTGCCAAAGCTACCATTGTGGCGATTTCAAAAAGCTTGGTCACAGCGATCAATGGAGTCGATGAGGCACTTACCCCAGATGAGTTTACGCTTGAATTTGGAATCAAATTTAAGGTTGACGGTTCGGTACTAGTGGCAGCGGTTAGCACCGAAGCTGCGCTTACCATAAAAATGGTATACAAACACAAGGTCACGGACTAATGTACAAAGAACGCGCTTTCACTTTGTTGCTTTATAGTCCAGGGGCGAACAAACCCATTGGAACTGGGTTTCTAGTTCATTCAGATGGACTTGTCCTTACGTGCTACCATGTCGTGCGTGATGCGCTCAAACGGCAGACTTCATTTGCAGGAAGCAAGATTCATTTCACCCTCGTTCCCGATGAGTCGTCCAGCGACGTTGCTGAAGATAACGCGAAAACAGTACGTGGACACCTAATCGTCACTGAAAATTGCGTACAAGAAGACGATATGGCGCTACTGCAAATCGAGGGTGACATACCTGCTGGAATGATACCTGTTCCCTTAGTATCGTCCGATAAACTTCGGATGATGAACCTGCCCTTTCATATTACTGGATTTAGTAAGATTGACGACCCAGGACATCATTACGAGTATATGACAGTTTTCGGTGTTTTGGGCGGACGTGGTGGCCGAAATGATCAGACAGTATTAGTTCTAGATTGCAAAAGATTGCAACGGGGTATGAGTGGCGGTGCCGTCTACGTTCCTGATCTCGGAGGAGTGGTTGGCATGTTGTCGGCGCGCTATACCCCCGACCCTGAAAAAGATACTTGGCTGGAACACACTGGTTGGGCAATACGTAGCGAGCACCTAGCTTCCCTAGACAAGCGATTAATCGTTAATGAACCAAAGGTCACGCCGAAAACAGCACTAGCAGAAAACATCACCGTTGATACGATGCAGATTATCACTGTATCCGAGGTTGATTTGCAGCCACGTTGGGAACGACCCCGAGACACCGATCCCGGGCATCGGTGGCGCAATGCGCTAGAGCGTCACCATCATCTTGAAGCGATTGCAGCACGCATCGCGCCCGACAGTGCTAATCAACTGATTACCCTCGCGCTGCGTGGCATGAGCGGCATGGGCAAAAGTACTCTTGCAGCACTTTATGTCCATCATTACGGCGCTCGGTATCGTGGCGGCGTGTTATGGGCGCACTTGGGACCTGACTTTGACTCAGAAAAGGATACTCAGCGCATTTTCAAAGATTGGGTTGCATGGGGCTACGGCGGACCCGGCGCTTTGATACCGAGTCTATTTCAGGGCAAGATCATCGAACCGAAAGCTGTTCGTCGGTTGCTCACTACAAATGACGGTCTCGAAATGCTGGTCGTACTTGATGATATCCAAGATGTCGACTCGGCTGAAATTTTCCTTAATGCTTTACCAGATGAGGCATCCATCCTACTAACCACCAGCAATGCTGACGTGGCTAAGTATTATAATGAATACCTTGTAGAAGCTTTTGACCCAGAGGAAGCGCTCGCCTTTTTGCAAATGCCTGCCCGAAAAAATGTAGCGACCTTACCGCGTCCGCTACTGACTGAATTGGCACTATATCTTGGCAACCACCCCTATGCACTGGCAGTAGTTGCCGACCATCTCGATCGGGGACTTCGCTCTGAGATCGAAGCACAACGGTTGATCAAGGGGAGTACGAAAGGAGACATCTTCGAGCAATTTCCAGATCACAGTTTGAAGTTGGCATTTATGAGCAGCTACAAAGGGCTTTCCGACGACTCGATGCGCACACGTTTACGGGCGTTGGGAATTTTTGCACCTGGAGCATCTATAAGTACCAATATGATCGCGCGGGTGTGGGGAACTGATACCGATCTCACTGAGGACACTCTGATAGAATTTCGAGTACGTTCGCTTATTATTTACAACGATGATGGGCGCTGGTCGCTTCACACGCTGATGAGAGCTTTCTTGCTTTCCCTACTCCATGACCATCACGAATTTGATGCGATTGAAACACTTTATCAAGATACCATAGTGACATGGATAGTTGATGAACGCCACCACGAAATTTATCGCACTGATCTAACCCATGTTCAATGGGTGACGGGTCGCCTGCTCGATGAAATCGAAGGGGCTTTACAATACACTGCCGACACTCTGGCAATTGACACACTAGCGACTGTCAATATAGCTAAGACCAGTCTCAATCCAGACTTTCTATCACACCTAGAGCGGCGGTTGTCGTTCATTGCTATAACCTTTTTACAAACTATGACGCTTCCAGAAGCTCGAACTATGAGTAAACGCTGTGCTGCTGCCATCTTTATGGGCGCGGCTACATTGAGCGATGATGACATCGTTTGTCTAGGGGTTTATTATTTCGCACGATGGCATTTAATTTGGAACATGTCGAACACAGCAGCCCTGGTATTCAAACGTGCCGTGACTTTGGCGCGTGAAGCTGGACAGGATAAGCTGGTCGTGTATGCACTCGGCGGGTACGGTACGTCGCTACGAACATTAGGCGAAACAGAAGGTGCATTCGCGGCATTTCAAGACATGGCGGAGTGGATAGACGAACATGACATTACGGACGATGAACTCAGAGTAACGGCGCTAGCGCAGGTGAGCGCCGCCTGTTTGGACACGGGACGTATCAGCGATGCTGAAACAATTTTGAGGGAAATCGAACCTCTAATTGATCGGATCGAGTCCACTGATATTGTAATTTATCTAAAACAACAAATTGGTACCGTTCATTTTAATCGTGGTAATGCTGAGGCAGCAACACTCTACTTTGACGAAGCGTTGGAAGGAGCCATGCAGTTGGGCGATCAGCGCATGATCGCTGAGGTAATGAACAGTCGCGGTTTATCAATCTTGCTCAACGGAACCCCAGATGAGGCAATTGCCGCGTTTCAGGAGGCGCATGACGCAGCTGAACGCATTGGCTACATGCGCGTCATACCGGCATCACTGGCCAACATTGCTTTCGTTAATCTGGGACGTGGCGATACCGCGAGCGCCTTACTGCATTTGGAGGACGCATTACGGCTATTAGTCGATTTCCCCGACGCCAATGTTGAAGCTTATGTCCGCACCTTAACAGGTAAAGCTTACCTATTGAATGGTGCCAACGATAAAGCCCTTATGATGCTGCACGAAGCCTTGCCGCTGATCGGAAAATCGCAAAACACAATCGTTGGTGTGGAATTATTTAATGCGTTCGGTCAGGCTTTTCAAAACACTGGCAGGATTGAGGAAGGGTTCGCGTTCTTTGAAAAAGAGTTGCCTTTAATCGAACGTCTAAACAATGCAGGGGCGCAGGTCACTATACTGAGTTGGATGATGCTTCTGTTGAACCAAGCGCAACAAATCGACGAAGTACGCAAGTATTTTGTTCGCGCGCAAAGCATCATTGATCAGATTAACAATCCATTCGAGCGCGCTATCGCCCTTTTACTGACCGCATCTGTCTATCGATTGATGGGTGAGTGGGATCACGCGCGGGCTGATATGCGTCAAGCAGCAGCACTTTGGAGTGAGGTCAGAAACGATGAGTATCATGCTATCGTTGTACTACTCTTGATAGAGCTTGATTTGGCACAGCATCAAACAGCAGTTGAAGTATCACCATTTGGTGAGATCGAAACCTATGTTGAGGGACAGGGTGATACATTGCTGCACGCTTTGTATTGTAATACACGCGGAAAAGTCAGTTTGTTTTTAGGAGATGATCGACTTGCGGAGAGTTATCTGAAACAGGCTCGGCTTATAAACGGGCAGTTAAACAACAAGAGTATTGAGTTGACTAATCAGATGGCTTTCGCCCAGCTTGCCCGTTTTCGTAGCGCTTTTGAACTCGCTCAAGAGTACTACACTTCTGCTTCCGAGAACGCAAACGAGCCAGGCTCTGAAATCGTGTTCGCCTCGATCCGCGCTGCACAAGGGGACTTAACTGCGGTTCAAGGTGACCGTTTACATGGAGCGGCGCTAATTCGAGAAGCAGTAGATCAATTAACTGGTCTAGGTATCCGCTTCGCATTAAATGGTGAGGATATCGAAGCGTTGCGCGCAAAGGCTGAACGTTTGGGTGCACAAACTCGTGCGGATCAGGCACGTGAGTTATTTATTCGTTTAATGGATGCTGGCAGTTTGCATGATCTACGTTTCATAGCACGGACTCACATGCCTCTTCTGCTAGACCCGGCGATGATAGCGGTGATAACTTCCACTGAAAATGCTGCACCAGACCGCGCCAGTGCGCGGGCGACTGCCGCATGGCTAGTTCTTTTAAAACGACTGTCCGCCCATGATAATGCGTTTGAAGTGGATGGGCTTGCGCCGGAGCTGTTGTGGTGGTGCGCCGCACAAGCTCGGCAGCACCGCAACTATCGAGAAGCGCTCAACCTTCTAAATAACGCAATTGAGAAAGCACCTGACGAAGCAGATTTTTGGGTTGAACGTGCCTGGGTTTTACGGGGTCTGGACGAAGTTGCAGCAGCTCGACGTGATTTAGAACGTGTCGCCATACTTCAACCTGCCGACAACAGGGTGTCACAGGGACTAGGAGTTTTGTCGCTGGAAGCAGGTGATGCCTCTTCTGCACTTGAATATCTCACACATGCGTTGTTGCTAACTCCCAATGACGCGGAGTCACTTATCTGGCGTTCGGCAGCTAATGAAAGTCTCGGCAATTTTCAAGCGGCATTGAAAGATGTGGATGGAGCAATTGAAGCTAATTCGGGAAAGACAAATTATAGATACTGGCGTGCATTAGCCTTACTTGATATTGGAGAGAGAAAGTCTGCGAAAACTGAGTTAGATATGCTCATAAATGAAAGTCAAGCAGGTTCAGCATTAAGCCATTACGTTCACATGTGGCGGTTAGTCATCGCTCTTTTGAACGACGATACAGATACAGCTGAAGTCATTCGTCAGCACATCAGAACAGAAATTGTGAGCGACGATATTCATTTTTTACTTGCCTTAATCAATAATCAAGCTAGTGGAATGACAGCGGACAGTCCAATTAGAGAGCATCACACTACTTTATCAACATCTCATCACTACGCTATTCAACGTCATTCGGATAGAATTTACAGATTATTTAACCTGAGTTTCGGATAGGGATGTCAGAGTCGCAAGGATGGTTTTTTGACCTGGTGGGTATAGGCAGACAAAGCCGCCCAAAGATTGATGAAGAAGTTGGCAAGGCTGCGGTGGCGTGAATGGTTGATTTGCGTGCCGTGTTTGAGTGGGGCGAAAATGGTTTCAATGAGGAAGCGGCGACACAACATGCCTTTGTCAGTCGGGTGGAGCGGAGGGGAGTGCATGTTGGCGCGATAGTCAGTCACAAGGTGGACACCCGTGCGCGCAAGGGAGGCACGCAAGGGTTGAGACAGATAGCCTTTGTCTCCAAAAACCTTACCGAACAGCCCAGCGACAAGGGTGGGTACGGGCTTGCGGTCGTCACAGTTTCCGGGGGTGCAACTGAAGTTGAGAAGCTCTCCCTGCGTATTAACGACCAGATGCAACTTGAAACCGTAGAACCAGCCCATAGAACTCTTGCCGCGTTGGGCATGAGCTACAAACACCCGGTGACGCGAGATGCGGTGGTTGTTACACACCGGCAACGAGGTCGAGTCGATGAACGAAATGCCGTTGCAGCTTCCTCGACGGCTCGCCAGGTAAGCGCACAGACACGCCGCGACGCGCGGCATGAGGCGAACGAAGCGGTTGTAGCTGACTAAACCCGGAAATTCTCGCCTCAAGTGCGCTTGCACTTCGCGCAGATAGTACGCTTTGAAAGTCCGGTAGCCCGATTGATGGAAATGAATAACGATCGTCATGATCTCACTTTCACTTAATTGCGGTTGTCGCCGCACCTTCTTGACCTTGTTTTCCCGCGCCCATAGTTGGCAGAAATCATCGACAGTACAGAACAGCGCGAGTAAACTCATTTCCGGACACCTTTCTCGTTAGGGGTAACGTGAAGCTTAACCGCTTCTTGAAAGGTGTCCCATCTATCCGAAACTCAGGTTATTTAACAAATTGTTTATAGTATGGTAATACATTTTTGTTATATATAAAATATATTACTATATTCATACGATATAAGCTAAGTTCAGTAAACGCACTGCGCTTCATATGCTTCTTGAACGTGTTCACGCCGTGACCGATGTCCGCCGCTGCCCTCCGGTAGCTTTTGTCCTCAATCTGCGCTTGAAGGGCAAACCTCAGACAAAGGGTGTGACGATACTGGTCGAGCAGGGCTTCGGCAGGCTCGGTATGGTCAGAGGAACCGCCCATTGCAGCGGCTCTTGTCCGGGGGTTCTATGGTCGGCTTCGGCGCGGAATAGCTGTGCCTCGCGCAGTTCATTGTGCGTCAACGGTCGCTCCTCTTATACTTAACCTGAGTTTTGGATAGGTGGGATACCTTTCGAGAAGCGGTTAAGCTTCACGTTACCCCTAACGAGAAAGGTATCCCAATATGAGTTTACTCGCGCTATTCTGTGATGTCGAT
>Ga0163147_10005978_pt1 | contig 14497 bp, 8 predicted proteins | sample OliLakLV19MP6G1_FD_148597 | JGI IMG/M metagenome (GOLD analysis project Ga0163147, IMG submission 148597) | Freshwater microbial mat bacterial communities from Lake Vanda, McMurdo Dry Valleys, Antarctica- Oligotrophic Lake LV.19.MP6.G1 | ecosystem: Environmental > Aquatic > Freshwater > Lake >...
TTTCATGATACAATACAGCATTCCGGTTATCAGTTATTTTTTACCTGGTATCCACTATTGGCTTTTTTAAATCTTCCCTGGAATAATGCGTTGGTAGTATTACAGGCTGATAGAAGTTATGGGAAAATATTAGCGCTTAAAGCAATTAACAGCGGTGGTTTTTTTATAGTGTTGTTACTGAATTTTTTCTTTTTTAACATGACGCTGCTGCAGATTGTTTGGGTAAATCTTATCATCAATGCTGTTACTTCTTTCCTATGTATTGTTGCCGGCTGGGATGGACTAAAACATATCCGAAAGGCTACTGCAGCAACCAACAGCACCTTGCTTCATTTTGGAAAATATACTACGTTTACGTTGGTAGGCACAAACCTGTTGAGGAGTGCAGATACATTGATCATTAGTTTAAGTCCGCTGGGAAATGCAGCCGTAGCACTGTACAGCATTCCGCTTAAGTTGACAGAACTGCAACAAATACCTTTACGCAGTTTTGCAGCAACGGCATTTCCTAAAATGTCAAAAGCAAGTTTGCATGGAAAAATTGATGAAGTAAAATCGCTTTTTTATACTTATGCAGGCGCACTTACTTACCTGTTTATTTTTATCAGTCTTTTCACTTTTGTTTTTGCAGATTTCTTTGTGTTTTTCCTTGCAGGAAAACAGTATTTACAAACAGATTCCACAACAGGTTTTAATGCAGTAAGTATCGTAAGGGTATTTTCTATTTATGGTTTATTATTACCCATCGACCGAATGACGGGCATAGGATTGGATAGCATCAATAAACCAAACATCAATGCATTAAAGGTTTTATTTATGGTGATTGCAAATGTAGCAGGCGACCTTATTTCAATTTTTATTTTTAAGTCTTTGATTTTAGTTGCAGTGTCGTCCATCATTTTTACATTGCTGGGAATATGGATTGGAATGATTTTTTTAAACAAGGAACTGACCTTGCGTTATAGCGAAATTTTTACAGAAGGATTAAAATTTTATAAATCAATTTTTAATAAACTCACCGGCCATGGGCAGGTTGAAATTATTAAAGTGCAACAGCAGTAATTATACAATGAGCATTGATGACAACATACATCCATTTGAAAATTATTCCGGTTCATCCAGCCTGGTGAGGCCCCGTAATATTTTCTTACTGTTGTTAGCAATAGCTGCATTTGCTTTTGTTGCAGCTAAAATGCAGTTGATGGGCGTTGGGATATTAATAGGTCTTTTCTTCGGTATCATTTATTTATACCTGCTTTTTACCTGGCCCATTTTGGGTGTTTATACTGCCGTTGCACTGGGATTTCTTTTGATCGGAATAGGACGCTATGTAAAAGATGTGCAGGTGGGCCTGGGGATGGATGCCATTCTGATTCTTACTTACCTCGCCTTATTTATGAAACGGTTCAACGAAAGGATAGACTGGTCACCGGCTAATAAAGACATTACCTTTTTAGCAATTCTATGGTTTGGATATGCTTTATTTGAATTGGTTAACCCCGAGGCACGCAGTGTAGTTGCATGGTTTAGCGGTCGTGGTGGATCACTCTACCTGCTTTTACTGGCACCTTTAACATTGATCTTTATAAACAGCAATCGTAAGCTGGATATATTTCTTTATGTATGGGGAGTGTTCTCCATACTGGCTTCAATAAAGGGAATTTTGCAGTTGCAATTTGGTTTGGATTATGCTGAAAAAGCATGGATGGCCGAGGGTAATTATAAAACGCATATTTTGTTTGGCAAACTCAGGGTGTTTTCTTTTTTGAGCGATGCCGGGCAGTTTGGCGGTACACAGGGTTATGCCGCAGTAGTGTTCACTATTTATTCAATGGCACAAAAAGTTAAGCTCAAAAAATATTTTTTTATTGCTGTTGCGCTGCTGGCATTTTATGGAATGATTATATCCGGCACCCGTGGTGCAATGGGAGTGCCGCTGGCTGGTTTTATCTTATTTTTTGTGTTAAGAAAAAACATTAAGGTGCTGGGTATTGGCGTGGGAATACTTGCTATTGTTTTTATATTCTTCCGGTTTACAAGCATTGGCCAGGGTAATGATCAAATAAGAAGAATGCGTACTGCATTTGACCCCAATGATGCTTCCTTGCAGGTAAGACTTGACAACCAGAAAATCCTCAAACGCTATCTGGCTTCACGTCCGTTTGGCGGTGGCATTGGTCATGGTGGCGTAAAGGCACAGAAGTATTTACCCAATGCATTTCTTTCGCAAATAGCAACAGACAGCTGGTATGTATTAATTTGGGTAGAAGAAGGGATTGTTGGCCTGTTAATTCATTTGTTTATTCTTTTTTATACCGTTGGCAAAGCTTCTTACAAGGTCATGTTCAGAATAAGGGATCCTATGCTGAAATTAAAGATCGGAGCGCTTACTTCCGGCATGTTCGGGGTAATGGTGGCCTCCTACGGCAATGCGGTTTTAGGAGGAATGCCAACAGCTATTATGATTTATATTTCGATGGCCATCATGCTGAATTCGGATATACTGGACGAGCCGGAACCACAACCAGTTATGACAATTTTAAAGTAAAACCAATTTCTATGAAAGGCAAAGATTTTATCATCACCGGGCTTCAATCGTGGGATATTCCCATTGGTTCTAATGCCATAGATATTGCAAAGCAAATAGCACTGGATAACCGTGTGTTGTATGTTAACAGTCCATTGGACATGATGACGATGTACAGGAATAAACCCACGGCTCAAACAAGGCGTCGTTTTCAGGTTTTAAAAAAGAAAAAAAATCCACTCAGGCACATTTCAAAAAATCTTTGGGTGTTGGATTTCCCATTTTATGTTTGGTCCATCAATGGACTACCGGATGGATTCCTGTTTGATTTTTTTAATAAACTCAACAACAAAAAAATATTTAATTATACCAAAACAGTGGCGGCAGAACTTGGCTTTACCAATCCGGTACATTTTATCGATAACGATATTTACCGCAGCTTTTACGCCAAAGAAATATTAGATCCAACATTGTCCGTGTATTACCGCAGAGATAATGTACAACCGTATGCATACTGGAAAAAACATGCTGTAAGGCTGGAGCCAAAACTGATTAAAAAAAGCGATCTCGTGGTTTGTAACTCTCCACAACTGGCAGCGTATGCAACAGGCTTTAATAAAGAGAGCAATGATGTTGGCCAGGGGGTTGATCTTTCAGCCTATGATCCAAAAATAAAATTTGCTATACCTGCCAAAATAAAAATTATACCAGCACCAAGAATAGGCTATATCGGCGACATCAACAGTATGCGTTTGGATGCGGATCTAATTTACGAACTGGCGAAAAGTAAACCCAATTATTCCTTTGTAATGATCGGCAACGAAGACAAGGTTTTTGCAGCACATGCATTACACAGTTTAAAAAATGTACACTTCACAGGCAGTATTGCTAAAATAGATGTGCCGGAATATATGAATGCGCTGGATGTTTGTCTTAATCCGCAATTGGTAAACGAAATTACCATTGGTAATTATCCACGAAAGGTAGATGAATACCTGGCGCTGGGTAAACCGGTAATTGCTACTACCACCCAAACGATGGAACTTTTTAAAGACCATGTTTACCTCTGCTCTTCATTGGAAGAATATAAAACCGCTGTAGAAAAAGCACTAACCGAAAATACCGAAGAAAATAAAAACAAACGCATACAGTTTGCAATATCGCATTCATGGAAAAACAATGTAGATGCGATTTATATCCAGATAGAAAAACATTTAAAATAAACAAGATGAATTACAGAAACATCCGAGACCTGAATAATATCATTTTAAAAAAACTCGGTATTATTCCCCGTGATTTTGATTTGATTGTTGGCGTACCAAGGAGTGGTATGCTGCCAGCAAACTTATTGTCACTCTACCTCAACCGGCCTTATACCGATATCCATTCTTTTTTAAATGGCCATATTTATAAAGCAGGGGCAAGAGGTCAGTTCTTTGATATCAAGCAGTTTAAAAAGATCCTTGTAGTAGATGACAGCGTTGCATCAGGTGCTGCATTGCAGGAGTGTAAAGAAAATTTGAAACACCTGGCTGCTGATTTCGATATAAAATATTGTGCGATTTATGTAATGCCGGGCAAAGAAAAATCGGTGGATTACTTTTTTGAAGTGGTTCCCTTGCCAAGGTATTTTCAATGGAATATTTTAAATCACACCACGCTGGAAAAAGCTTGTTTTGATATTGATGGCGTGTTATGTGCAGATCCAACACCGGAACAAAATGATGACGGACCAAACTATATTGACTTTGTATTGAATGCACCACCCTTATTTATTCCCGGTAGTAAAATTGGAACCATTGTAACATCAAGGCTGGAGAAATACAGAAAAGAAACAGAATACTGGCTTAAAGTAAATAATGTAAAATACAACGACCTGGTAATGCTGGACCTGCCCGATATGGCAGCACGGCAAAAAGCAAACAACCATGGCGATCACAAAGCAAAAGCATATTTGGCAAAGCCTTATGTACTTTTTGTAGAGAGTGATCTTACCCAGGCAATACAGATAAACAGGATTGCAAAAAAGCCTGTACTGTGTACAGAAAATTTCGAAATGATCTTTGATTCCGAATCCATTATGTACAATTTAAAAAGCGGTAAATACCTTCCTTTCCTGCGTAAGTATGCATTGAAAGTGAGGGATAAAATCAGGAAATAAGAAAGATTTCAGGCAATCAATTTTTGATATGCTTTTAGAACAATAAAGTACTTTTATGCTTTTATATAACACACTTCAGCTAATTATCCTCGTCTTACTTGGACTAGCCACCTTGTATATTTTTATATTTTCATTGGCAGGGTTATTTTACAAACAACGTATTTATAAAACTCCTGGAAAATTAAATAAAATAGCAGTGCTCATTCCGGGTTACCAGGAAGATGAAGTAATACTGGAAGTTGCTGAAGCTGCGTTGAGGCAGGAATACCCAGCTAGTCTTTATGACGTTATCATCATTGCTGATTCTTTTCAAAAAGAAACGATTGCAAACCTGAAAGCAATGCGGATAAAACTGATTGAAGTAAGTTTTGAAAAAAGCACTAAAGCAAAGGCATTGAACAAAGCAATGTCAATACTTACAGACAAGTATGATATTGCAGTTGTGCTGGATGCAGACAACCTGATGGCAACTGATTTTTTGAAAAAAATAAATGCTGCATATGTTGAAGGGTTCACTGCTATACAGGGGCATCGTACAGCAAAAAACATGAACAACTCATGGGCAATACTGGATGCCATCAGCGAAGAGATCAATAATAATATTTTCAGGAAAGGCCATCGGGTATTGGGGTTATCATCTGCAATTATCGGTTCGGGTATGGCCTTCAATTACAACTACTTTAAATCTTTGATGGCAACAGCAACTGCCGTTGGGGGCTTTGATAAAGAGATTGAATTAAAGATGCTAAAGGCCGGGCATAAAATTGCCTACCTGGACGATGCATTGGTGTTTGATGAAAAAGTACAAAAGGCAGATGTGTTCGGTAACCAGCGCCGCCGCTGGCTTTCTGCACAACTGCATTATTTCCGCCAGGATTTTTTAAATGCACTAAAGCATTTGTTTCTAAAAGGAAACATAGATTATTTTGACAAAGCCATACAGTTTATTCAGCCACCAAGAATTTTATTACTGGGTGCTGTGCTGATATTGGGTGTTTCATTTGTTGCAGCCAATTACCTGGTTTTGAATGAACAGGTATTTTCTACAAGTTGGTTTTTCATTGGCACCGCCTGTATTTTATCCTTTTTATTTTCGGTACCTCGTTCCTTTTACAATTTAAATACTTTACGGGCTTTAATCAGTTTGCCAAAAGGGATGTTGATGATGCTGGTATCATTACTGAAAATAAAAGGAGCTAATAAAAAATTCATTCATACCAAACATACGGCAACCTCACGGTAAGCGTACTATGTTAGCAGTATCCTCAATAAAATAAAATGAAAAAAAACCGACTTGAAAAACTCGAAGCACTCCGTGGATTTGCTGCTTTGTATGTGGTGTTTTTTCATGTGCTGCCCCAAAAGATTTATTGGTTGGGTGTTAATATCGGCATCATTTTTCGTTTTGGTCCCGAAGCAGTGATTGTGTTTTTTGTATTATCAGGTTTCGTTATAAAATATACTTTTGAAAGATCGGCAGATAAATCTTTCCGGTTTTATTTCATTCGTCGTTTTATCCGTTTGTACATTCCGCTGTTCTTTATTTTCCTGCTGGGCTATTTAATTAAATGCTATAGTGAAGGAACGCTTGCCAACCCGGAATGGAATACTTTGTTTGGGAATATTTTTATGCTGCAGGATGTAATCTCACAAAAACCAAATGTATTGTATGCAACTTACATGGGCAACGGCGTACTATGGTCACTATCTTATGAATGGTGGTTCTACATGTTGTTTTTTGTGCTCGTTACTTATATCAAAACAGACAAACTCAATAAATGGGTGAATATTTTTGTGATTGCTGCAGCAGCTTCATACGTTATTTATCCTTTTATTATAAATAGGCTGGCAATGTATTTTGCTATATGGTGGATAGGAGTGCGCTTTGCAGAAATATACATCAAAAAAGAAAAATTCAGTATCAAATTGATTATGCCTTATGCCTATGTATTGTTTGCTATCACAGCAATACTGGCTTTGAATCTGTTTATTCATTTTTCTTTTACCAAAGTTTATAGTTACCCGATGGTTGCTTATCCCATTATAGAACTGCGTCATTTTGTATTTGCTTTTATGGTGATGTTTGGCGCTATCGTATGGCAGCATTTTCAGTGGCGAGGATTCAACGTCCTGTTTGGCGTGTTCAAACATTTGGCACCCTTCTCTTACGTAATATATATATCTCATCATTACCTGGTGATAGAGGCAACCTACTTAAGTTTCATTCATAATAAAGTAATTGAATACGGATTTTATATTGTATTGATGATTGCTTTTTCTTATTTACTGGAAGTGGTGGTTTATAACAAAATCAGGAAACTGTTGATAGGTTAATAATTTTTATTTAAAGTATTTAACTATGAAAATAGGTATAGAAGGACAAAGACTTTTCCGCAAAAAGAAACATGGCATGGACATGGTTGCTTTGGAATTGATCCGCAACCTGCAGCAAATTGATCATGAAAATGAATATTTCATATTTGTAAAGCCTGATGAAGATAATGATGTATTAAAAGAAACACTCAATTTTAAAATTGTAAGGGTTGATGGTGGTTCATATCCCATGTGGGAACAATTTGCATTGCCAAAGGCAGCGAAAAAAGCAGGCTGCCAGGTACTGCACTGTACCAGTAATACGGCTCCTGTAAATTGCTCCATACCGTTAATTACAACACTGCACGACATTATTTACATGGAGAGCAGCTATGGTAAAATACTTACCGGCAGCGCAACGCCCTACCAAAAATTTGGCAACATGTATCGTAAACTGGTGGTGCCCCGTGTAATAAGAAAGAGTCGTAAAATAATTACTGTATCTCATTTTGAAAAAGACAGGATTGCATCTTTTTTTAAGATGAAAGACGATAACAAATTAAAGGCAGTTTACAACGGAGTAAGTGAACATTTTAAACCTGTAACAGATAAAGCCGAATTAAAACGGGTAAAAGAAAAATATCATTTACCCGATAATTATTTCTTTTTTCTGGGCAATACCGACCCAAAAAAAAATACGAAAGGAACATTGAAAGCATTTTCAGATTTTAGAAAACATACGGCTGCCCATTATAATCTGGTGATGCTGGATTATGATAGAAACGAACTGGAAAAAGTATTGAATGAAATAGGAGATAAGAATTTGATTGAGCAAATCGTACTTACAGGATATGTGGTCAATACCGATCTGCCTGCTATTTATTGTCAGAGCAATTCTTTTTTGTATCCTTCATTGAGAGAAAGTTTTGGCATACCGATGCTGGAGGCGATGGCCTGTGCTGTTCCGGTAATCACATCCAATACGTCATCAATGCCCGAGGTTGCCGGAGATGCTGCAATTATCATTGATCCATATAACCCGGCAGCAATTACCACAGCAATGATCAATCTTTATGAGGATAGCAGTTGCAGGGAAAAATTGATCAACGCAGGATTGAAGCAAGCTTCAAAGTTTTCGTGGAAAGCAATGGCGCAGGATGTTTTAAATATCTATAAAGAATTAGAAAAGGAGATGAACTGATAACAGTTCACCACTAAATATAAACGTATAAAATTGATAGTAAAATGTTAGTGTTACAAATATTATTCTGGATCCTGGTATTTATTGTTATCTATACCTATGTTGGTTATGGTATTCTTTTGTACCTCATCGTTAAAATAAGGAGGGCCTTTAAAATTGGTAAGAAACAGGAGCCCGTTCCCGGTTACCAACCAGATGTTACCTTATTCATTTCTGCTTATAACGAAAAAGATTATGTAGCAGGCAAAATGAGTAACTCATTGGCACTCGAATATCCAACAGAAAAATTGCATTTTGTTTGGGTCACTGATGGTTCTGACGATGGCACGCCAGACCTGTTAAGAAAATACAATAACGTTACGGTGCATCACCTGCCCGAACGCAATGGAAAAATCAGTGCCATGAACCGGGGAATGAAATTTGTAAAAACACCTATTGTAATATTCAGCGATGCCAATACCATGCTGGGGAAAGAATCGATTCAACGAATTGTTAACCTGTTTGGAAATCCAACAGTTGGTTGTGTATCCGGCGAAAAAAGGATCATCAATAAGGAGGCTGATGTTGCATCCGGCGCTGGCGAAGGCTTGTACTGGAAATACGAATCAGCTTTAAAAAAACTGGATGCTGAATTGTATTCTGTTGTGGGGGCTGCCGGTGAATTATTTGCTATTAGAACTGAACTTTACCGGGACGTTGAAAAGGATACACTGTTGGATGACTTTGTGATTTCATTACGTGTGGCGCAGGATGGATATACTATTCAATACGATCCGGAAGCTTATGCAATTGAAACTGCATCAGCAAACGTACAAGAAGAATTAAAAAGAAAAATACGAATTTCGGCAGGTGGTATCCAGGCTGTTGTAAGGTTACGTTCTTTACTCAATATTTTTAAATACGGCACGCTCTCTTTTCAATATATTTCACACCGGGTATTGCGTTGGACATTAACACCGCTTTGCCTCTTGTTATTAATTCCGGTTGGAGGTATGCTGGCAATTGGTGAAGGATTATTTAGTTTTAGCTTGTACCCAACATTATTTTGGCTGCAATTATTGTTTTATATAGCTGCACTCACGGGCTGGTTTTTAGAAAACAGGTCTACCAGTATAAAGATTCTTTTTGTTCCCTATTACTTTTTTATCATGAACCTTTCTGTAGTGCTCGGTTTTTTCCGATACATGAAAAATACACAATCAGTTAATTGGGAAAGAGCAAAAAGGGCGGCTTAAAAAAGTTGATTGGTCACCTGACAACAAATCCAGTGAAAGCAATAGTGGTAAGGGGATATCATAATCCTTTGTCACAAGCTTACAATTGGAATGGGGTTTAGATTTTACAAGTTTAAATCCAGCTTAGCAAACAAGCAACTTATTAAAAATCATTTTTTAAATAGGGATTGAAATCTTCAACCGGCAGAGGGAGAAAATAACTTTTAATTAGCGCTGCATTTACAACACATATTTCAATATGAAGCCTTTTTGTAAAGTTAGATGTTGGGTACACTTTTCCCCCTTCACCAAAAGCACATCTTATAGTATCGTATTCTTTTTCGCCATTTATTTTGTTAGACCGGAGAATATATTGAATAACTGCACAATCTAAGGCACGATTAGCACCTTTATTTTTTGGTAATGGTATACCTGCTTTACGGTTTGTTTTTTCGATTGCCCGAAATTGCAACTCACTAATTTATCGCTTGCGCATCATATTTACAGCTTTATAAATTTTCCGTAAATAATTTCTTTCCCCTGTTTAAGGGAGTACAGGTAGGTTCCTTTAAAAAGTTTACCAGGGTTAATTTGTAGTTCCTGTAATCCCGGTAAAAGCACGTTGGCTGCTTGCTGCAATACCATCTGTCCGGTTGATGTATAAATCTGGAACAAGCCTGTAGAAATATCAGTTGCTACATACCGGATATTGAGTTTTGATTGGACAGGGTTTGGATACAATATTGCCTTTTGACTGATGGTATCAAAAAATCTGTCATCACCTGAATTATATTCCAGCGCACCTATATCATAGTATCCGCCAATTGGTCTTCTCTCATTATTGAAATCGGTTGTAATTGATAACGCCTGCTGGTAACCTTTGTTGATAAGAGGCGAACCTGGCAGGATGGTAAAATCTGTTCCTGATATTGCTGCAGCCTGAATATTTCTTGAAAAAAAGTTGTTCTTCAATTGCACATTAGCTGCTCTGTTTGGAATCATTACATAAGCATCATTTCCGGTAAAAGAAGTATTATCTGTTTGATACAAATTATAATTGCCAGGGTTTACAATAAGGTTGGAAGCAATCAGGTTGTGTTTGCTTTTTATACTTTGAAATCTTATACCATCTGATTTTGGATTGATAATATCATTGAATAAAATACTGAAACCTGAATCCTTCATTACTGAAACATCCGACACAAAAATGCCATGTTTAAATTGTTTAAGGTCATTTGGCAAAAAGCTTTGCCCTGCGTTTACAATAATGTTGTTGTATATTTTATTGCCGCCCAATCCATGATCTTCTATGCCATCACCCTTGCCATCAGTAATCTTGTTATTATAACAATCACATTTGGAGCCACCCCCCAATAATATACCGGACATTTGATTTTTCGTTTCTGCCTGGCTGTCATTTATTATGGAGTTATGATGTACCTGGCAATTTAAAGGAGCCGAACTTACCTGTATACCATCCCAACCAGTGCGTTGCACTATGTTATTATATACCTTAACACTATTTAAAACCGCCGGCATTACCATCGTATCTTTTCTGTTACACGTAAGGCGCATGCCAGAATAGAAAGCACTGCCAATATACATCCCCTCGTTACCAACATCCAAAATATAATTATCATGAATGCTGGTATTGAATTGGGTAAAACTGTCACGGGATGCTTTTAGTAAACAATCGGGATCTGTTTTTGCCACTATGCCGGAATACAGGCAGTTTTGTATTTGCACATGATCAATTTCAACATCGGTACTTAAAGCGCCAACACCAATACCCGAACCCCTGGAAACTTTATTTATTTGTATTCCATAAAAATTGATGCTGTTACCCTGGCCACTAAACCGGATATAGCGACAATTGACAATTGAAATACCATAATAATCATTGGTGCTGATATTAACAACGCCGTTCTTATTCATAAACGTTATGGGCCTGTCTGGCGAACCTTTAAAATTTCTGATCAACAATTTGTCTCTGGAGCCAGCTTTTAAATAAATAGTATCACCGGCTTGTGCATTAATGTACAATGGCCCATATCCGTCAATCACATTAACTGTTGAATCAACCAGCCAACCAATAGTTTGGGCTTTCAATTTTAAAACAGAGAAATTTGCGGAAATAAAAAAGCAACTGCTTAGTACGAATAAATTTCTTGTTTTCATATTGCGTAAGATATATTTTTTTAAAACTGAAAATGAAGGGTTTCAAAATCCCTTGCCAATGGAGGAATATCACTATGTATAATCCTGTTATCAGATAACGTACTATTGAATTATTTAGCCAAAAAAAAGGACATTTATTTTGAAGTGTGTTTTAGGTTGATGCGATATCAGTTTTTATTGTAAATGTTGTAGTAATCTTTCTGTTTTGTTATAGTTATTTTTCCCTGATTGTAAAGTAAATAACGGAGAAGTTCTAAATAAGATTTGTATTTGAATTTTTCTGCAATATGTAAAACGTATGGTCGTTGTAATAGTGTATTGTGCTTATTTTATCATTCAATGAAGGTGGCTCTTGCCAGCTACATACTCAAACTATCACAGTCACTTCTTTCTATGAATCAGAATAAATTACTAACCAGGCAAGTTGCAAAAATATTGCCTGAAATAATGTTTCAGCAACCGGAAATACAGCAATTATTAGCTGTAATTAACGATTCGTATAATGCGTATGAACGGGATATCGAGTTATCGGAACGGGCCTTCAGGATAAGTGAAGAAGAATATATTGATATCAATGAAAAGCTGGCTAATGAGGTATTGGTAAGAAAGCAGTCTGTTGAAAAACTGAAAGAAACAATTGGTGTTATAACAGGAAAAGAAACAAAAAATAATTCTGAAGACCTGATGGTAATTGCCCGGTACCTGAACCAGCAGGTAAACAAAAGAAAAAGGGCAGAGCAGGAATTAAAATCGAGCCAGGAACTTTGGCAATTTGCATTGGAAGGTTCCGGCGATGGTGTATGGCAATACGACTTTAAAACACAAGCAGTATTCTTTTCTAAACAATACAAAAAGATGCTGGGATATGAAGAAAATGAATTTAAAAATGAAATAAATGAATGGACTGGCAGGATTCATCCGGAAGATAGGGATAAGGTAGAAAAAATTAACCGTCTTTATTTCGAAAATGAAATAGCCGATCACCAAAGAGAATATCGCATCCGTCATAAAGAAGGGCACTACTTATGGATATTGGATCGCAACATATTGATTAACCATACTAGCGATGGTGGGGCCAAAAGGATAATTGGCACACATACCGATATCACTGAAAGAAAAAAAGCAGCAGATGATTATAAACTAATCTCGGTAGTTGCCAGTACCAACAAAAATGGAGTTGTTTTTACCGATACAGCGGGTGTTATTACGTGGAGCAACGAAGGATTTTGTAATCTATCAGGATACCCGATGGATGAAATCATCGGACGCACGCCGCTAGAGCTTTGTATGGGCAGGTTAAGTAAAGGACCCGAACTGTCCTTAATGGTGAAATCTTTTTTTGAAGGAATTAATTTTGATACGGAAGTTATTTTTTTCCGTAAAGATGGTAGTAATTTTTGGGGCCGTACAAAAGGGCAGGCCCTGCTGGATGAAAATGGAAAAGTAAAAAACTATTTTGCAATTATTGAAGATATATCACAGAAAAGACAACAGGAGGAACAATTACAAATACTTTCTTCTATTGCCGAAGAAAACATGCAGGCTGTTATTATCTCTGATAAGGAAGGGAAAATTGAATGGGTGAATAAAAGTTTTGAAAAAATAAGCGGTTATTCACTGGATGAAATGATGGGTAAAAAACCCGGAGCTGTTTTGCAAGGCCCCGAAACCAATACAGAAGTAGTTGCTTATATGAAAAAGCAAATTAACCTGGGCGAGCCATTTACCTGTGAGATACTAAATTATCATAAATCGGGAAGAAAATACTGGCTTCGTATCCAGGGCCAGGCATTAAGAGATAAACAGGGTAATATTTTTAAATATTTTGCTATTGAAGAAGATATATCTGTACAAAAAGAAACCAGTTATAAAATAAAAGAAATAGAAAGCCACTTTAGGCTGGCACTGGAAAAACTGGGCGACAATGTATGGGAGCATGATTTTAAAACAAATACCACTACTTTTTCAAATACAGCTAATAATTTCCTTGGTTTCAATATTACTGAATTTACTGATAATGAAAAATTATGGTGGGAAAACGTGTACGAGGAAGACCTCCCCCTATTAGTGGAAAATGACAGGAAGTATAAAAGCAAGGAGATAGATTACCATGTGCTTGAGTACCGCATGAGACATAAAGATGGAAGAATAAAATGGGTGCTTGACAGGGGTGTTGTACTTGAAAAAGATGGTGACGGCAATCCATTAAAAATTATTGGAACCCATGCAGATGTTACCATGCAAAAAGATGCCGAACAGGCTTTGAAATTTAAGGAAGAAAAGTACCGTAGTATTATTGCCAATATGAACCTCGGCCTTATGGAAGTGGATAATGAAGAACAAATACAATTTATTAACCAAAGCTTCTCTCAAATGTCCGGATATTCACAGGAGGAACTGCTGGGAAAAAAAGCTTCAGATGTTTTTACACTACCTCAACATTTAGAATTAGTGCAAATGAAAGAGGCGTTAAGAGAAAAAGGTATTTCTGATGCATATGAAATTTCAGTAAAAAATAAAGCTGGTGAGCAAAAGTGGTGGCTAATTAGTGGTGGTCCGCTATTTAATGACAAAGGAGTAAAAATGGGTTCCATTGGTATTCACCTTGATATTACAGAACAAAAAATGCTGGAGTATGAGTTATTGGCTTCCAGACAGCACGCCGAATCTTCTGCCAATGCCAAACAAACTTTTTTGGCCAATATGAGCCACGAAATAAGAACACCGATGAATGCTATCCTTGGCATGAGCAGACAGTTGCAGAAAACATCTTTAAATGAACAACAGGCACTTTACCTCAATACCATTAATAATGCAGGCGGGCACCTGATGGTAATTATTAATGATATACTTGATATTTCAAAAATTGAAGCTGGAAAATTAGCGTTGGAAAAAATTGGTTT
>Ga0163147_10005989_pt1 | contig 14480 bp, 11 predicted proteins | sample OliLakLV19MP6G1_FD_148597 | JGI IMG/M metagenome (GOLD analysis project Ga0163147, IMG submission 148597) | Freshwater microbial mat bacterial communities from Lake Vanda, McMurdo Dry Valleys, Antarctica- Oligotrophic Lake LV.19.MP6.G1 | ecosystem: Environmental > Aquatic > Freshwater > Lake >...
CAGTACAGGCGGATTCGGCTTGTCGATGGTCAAGCGGATTGCGGAACTACATCGCGGGAGCGTTGAAATTGAAAGCATCGTGGATAAAGGCACGACGGTTCGCCTGTTTATCCCGCTGGATATGGGGCGCTGATAATTTCGGCATGGGTAGGGACGCCCAACGGGGCGTCCGCTGTGAAGGACACGCCGTTGCGTGTCCCTACGAAAAACAGTGATGAGGTTCTGTTAATTTCGCTCGGTGATATTCTCCACGTCCGCTTCCTGATGTACGCCGTTGTTGGTGAGCAGGGGTGGATCAACCGGCGCGGGCGGCGGCTTTGGCACGAAACGCTGTAACGCGGGTGGCAGCGGCGGGAGTCGGTTCAACAGGCGATCCGCACGGAACAGAAAGAGCAGGATGGCGATCAGCGTTAAGGCGCTGACGACTGCCCCAAAGCGCAGCGTCGGCGCGGTAAACTCAAATTCGACGTTTTGCGAACTGTTGGGCGGCAGCACATAGCCGATCAACTGCCCAACCGATTCTAGTCTGGCGGGTCTGTCATCGACGCGCACAACCCAACCGGGCCAGGCGACATCTTGCACGACCAATACCACGCGCTCGTCGGTCGGGTTGTTGATGCTCATGCTGATCTTTCCGGGCTGCCAGTCGTACTCGGTGACGGTTTGCGTCAACGATGGGTCGAGCGGCAGTCGGACATCTTCGGGCGCGGGGGCAGTCGAAGCGAACAGCAAATCGTTATAGGGGATGGTGAACACATAGCCAAGCGTGTTGGGGTTGCGCCACGCGCACGATTGACCATCGCCCATCGTCGGGCTGCCTTCAATCGGCTGCCAACCGCGTTCGCCCCAATACTGCTGTTCCCCTTCAAAATACGGGATGATCCATTCGGGCATCGCTTCGCTGAGATCACCATCAAAAATGGTGGGGGCGACGCCGAGCGGGTCATAGTCTGCGTTGATGTTGGTCATACGCACGCCTTCGCGCACGAACGAATTGACCGTGAAATAGTCGAGTGTCCACGCTGCGACCATTTGATCGTCATCGTATTCTTGAATCCAACTGATGCACGATTTGAGCATCTGCGATTCTGGCACTACCGAGCCGTAGAGCAAACGACCACTGACAGTTTCCCAGACCGCGATCAGCGAGAGCAAGATCACGACTCCGCCGATGGCTACACTCACCGCCGCCCGCGCCCAATCACGGAATACGCCCGTTGACAGCCGCTTATAGTGGCTTTCCGGGTCGATTCGCTTCCAGAGCAGGTCAACCCACAGCGCGGCGAAAACGGCAGTCCAGAACGAGGTCACGGTCAACATGCGGTTGACATTGCGCCAGCGTCCGATCAAGGGGAGGTTTTCGTACATCCACCCGATGATCGCGTTGATGCCCGATCCCCATGTGGTGAAAAAGACGAACGCGAAAATCCCGATCACCCAGATACGCCAGTTTTCGCCTAAAGCGCGGCGTTCGCCGGGGAGCGCCCGCTCCAGCACAGGCAGCAGGATAAACACAATGAACGCAAACCAGATCGGCATGGTGTAGATGTAATAGTTCTCGTTCCACACGCCCGTATCAAAGACGGATTGCGGCGAGAACAACTGCGCTAACACAGCGGTCAGCGGGGCAAACGCGCCCCATCCTTGCTCGGTGGCGTGCCGCCCGATGTAGCCCGAATTGAGAAAGATCGGTAGAAACGTGATCGCCGCCAAACCCACCGTGAAGGCAAGCGACAGCAGTAACCGCTGCCAGACGACTTTATCAAAGACGAACGGAATCCAGTGCGGCGGGTCGTCTGGCGTGCGACGGCGCATCAAATAGGCGCTCATGATCAAGACCGCCATCACCAGCGCGGGCAGGGTGTAGTAGATGTTCCCGCCCAAGAACAGGATCGTGATCCAGAAGGCGACCATCACAATCGGGTATCGCTGATGCCTGAACTTGATCACCGCTATCGCAGAGGCGACAACCCACGGGAGGTACGCTTGCGTCATGCCAAGCTGGATATAGCCGCGTGTGATCGCCGCGTGCTGCGGTCCCTTCACGGCGAACAGCAAGCCGAGTAAGAGGCGTCCCGCCGTGCCAAAACCGAGGACTCGCCCTAAGTACCAGCCGCCCCACCCCGCAATGATCGCAGACAGGATGATGCTCACTTTAACGCCGTTGGGATACCCGAACAAGACGCTTGGCAGTGTTTGGAACGGATTCAGCGCGAACGAGAACGGGCTGTCGATGGTGGGTTCACCACGACTCAAGTAGGGCTGCCACAACGGGACATAACCGAGGTTCTTCCAGCTTTCCGCGACATACTGCGCGGAACTGGTCAACCACTGCGCCTCGTTACCGTTGAACGTCATGTTTTCATCAAAATTGATGTATTCGCGCATCCCATAGATCGCAATGACGGCGATCAGCGCGAGTTCAAGAACAATTTGCCGAAATTTCAGCGGAGGTAGCTGCTTCAATCTATTAATCCTAGCTACGCCGTTACAGATACGTTCACCATTGTAACGTTACTTTTCCTTACAGGGGCAGTAAGGAAATCTTTATACTTTGCAGACTTGAACCCATCTGGACTCACCTGTCTATCCGTAGTACACTACTCATCCCGCATGACAAAGTTTCCCACAGGCACAGTAAGCAACCCCACGCCTAAAGGCGGAGGCTTTTAAAAGCCTCAATGCTTACCAGACTCAGTCCGCAAGGGCTACGTTAGGGGCGAATAGATAGGCACTTCGGGATACCTCACCAGTCCCGAACGCTGCGGTATGCGATTAAACAGGCGATTGGGAAAAGCCAGTGTCGTACACATCAAACCGCCCACTAACATTGTCGAGGTGAACATGACGCCCGCAAGGGCAGAATTGTGGAGTAATCCAATGCAAAGCGTATTTGTACTAGACAAAAATAGAAAGCCACTCATGCCTTGCCATCCGGCACGAGCGCGAGAACTGCTACGAAAGGGCAAGGCGGCTGTGTTTCGGCGCTACCCTTTCACGATTATCTTGAAAGAACGGGAGGGTGGCGATGTTCAAAACACGACTTTCAAAATCGATCCCGGCAGCAAGCAAACCGGAATGGTGCTGGTCGCTGACTTTCAGCGTGGGAAACGAGTCATTTGGGCGGGTGTGCTAGAACATCGCGGACAGCAGATCAAGGCGGCGCTTGATAGTCGGAGCGCACTCAGGAAAGGTCGCCGTGCGAGACATACGCGCTACCGTCCTGCCAGATATAACAATCGGCGTAAACCGGATGGCTGGCTGCCCCCTTCACTCCTGAGTCGGGTGGAGAATATCTGGACATGGTTTTGTCGAGTGAACCACTCCTGTCCATTGACAGTGATTACCCAAGAACTTGTCAAGTTTGACACCCAACTGCTGCAAAACGCTGAGATCAGCGGGGTGGAGTATCAACAAGGGGAGTTACAGGGGTTTGAAGTCCGAGAATATCTGCTGGAAAAGTGGGGGCGTCGATGTGCCTATTGTGGAGCGAAAGCGTTGCCCTTAGAAATTGAGCATATCAATCCCAAGTCTCGGGGTGGAACGAACCGAGTCAGCAACCTCACGCTTGCCTGTCATGACTGTAATCAGGCGAAAGGGACACAAACAGCAGCAGAATTTGATCATCCAGAGATACAGAAATTAGCCAAGTTGCCACTGAAAGACGCGGCGGCGGTTAATGTGACACGATGGGCGCTCTATAATCGTCTGAAACTGACGGGGTTAAATGTCGAAATTGGGACGGGTGGACGTACTAAGTTCAATCGGACGCAACAGGGCTATCCGAAGGCACATTGGATTGATGCAGCGTGTGTGGGGGAGAGCGGAGAACGGGTCTACCTAAAGCCAGATCAACCCTATCTTTCGATCATCGCAGCAGGACACGGCTCAAGACAGATGTGCCGAACTGACAAATACGGCTTCCCAACACGACATCGCCTACGACAGAAACGGCATTTTGGTTTTCAGACCGGAGATAGGGTGCGGGCTGATGTAAAATCAGGTAAGTATGCAGGAAAGCATACTGGACGGCTTGCTTGCCGTGCAACAGGGACTTTCGACATCAAAACTGTCAAGGGGAAAGTGACTGTAAAGCACTCGACTTGCACCACTATTCATCATTCGGACGGATACACCTACGCGAAAGGAGAAAAGGCGCTATTCCTCCCCATAGCTACAGCGAGGGGTATCTCGCGCCAAATTTGATGAGCGACGGCAACACTGAGCAGTTTAGGTCAGACCGAATGGCAGCGTGGATTCAAAGCGCGTGGCTTCCCCAGCACCCGACTGCGATGACGCTGTGGACATCTGTGAGCGTCATTAACGAGACGGTCATCGAGCGGATTGATCGCGCCAAGCCCTTTGACGGCTACCGCTTAACCGGTGGGGAGTCGGTTGAATGTCCGGTGATTCCTAGCATCCGGCAGATGGATGAACACAGCTTAATCTGGCGTCAAACGGGCGCATTCGTTTATCACTTCGCCCCCGAAGCAGAAGGCGGCGATCTGGTTGATGTGCTGGTGATGAGCGTCCATGTTCATGAACTCGGCTGGAGTTATGTCGTGCTGGCAGCGATTCCGCCGACGTTTAACAAGGCGTGGACGCTGTTCGTCGATGAATGTGATCGCCTTGATGAAGCCTACGATCATCATGATCGGGTGATCGTCATTGGGGGGCGTCAAAACTCGTTCGTGCCTACCGTCGAATGGGATGAAATCGTCCTACCTGCCGCGCTCAAAGCTGACTTTCTGAATGATGTCGATGCCTTCTTCAAGAAGGGTGTCAACATTTATCAGCGGCTCAACTTGAAGCCGTTCCGCAAACTGCTTCTAGCGGGCGTGCCGGGGACGGGTAAAACCATGCTGTGCAATGCGCTGGCGAAATGGGCGCTGACACAGGGCTATCTCGTGATTTATATTTCCAGCGCACGCAAGACGAGCAACGAGGAAGAATATACGACCTCGTTCAGCAAAATTGAGCGGGCGCTCGAATCGGCGGCGGCGTCCAGCGTGCCAACCTTGATTTTGCTCGAAGAATTGGATGCTTACCTGCACGAGGACGAAAAAGCCCTCGTGCTGAACGTGTTAGACGGTTCGGAAGCGCCGGTCAACTTGAAGGGGACTCTGCTCGTTTCGACGACCAATTACCCCGAAGCGATTGACGAGCGCGTGCTTAAGCGTCCGGGTCGGTTGGATCGCGTGTTCATCGTCCCCGAAGTGAAGACCGAACTCGACGCGGTGCAGATGCTCAAGCGGTATCTTGGCACGATGTGGAATGATGATTTCAAAGCGTTCGCGGCGGAACTGGTCGGGTATCCCGGCGCGTTCATCCGTGAGGTAGCGATCTATGCGCTGACACAGGTCGCGCAGGATGATCTGCCCGATTTGCCGCTGCCTATGCTCGAAAAGTCGTATAAGGCGCTCAAGGCACAGATTGACGCCCGCGATAATTTCCTCAAGCAGCGCACCTTTGGCATGGGCGACCCATTGAGACTCGCCAATGGCACCAACTACTAAAACGTACAAAATCCGGCGGTTCTGCCGGATTTTTCTTTTCCCCTACACGTTCTATAATAATACGACTAGAGAGTTTAGGGGTGAACGATGTCTGTAACCGCGCCGAATGGGTTGATCAACGTGATCACTGATTTTTTAGCGGGGAATCCGACTTCCGAACAGATTGTCGCGTTTCGGCTTCCAGAGGCAATTGAGCAGCACGCGCTAGAACTCCTTGAACATCGCCGCCAAGAGACGTTAACAGCCGAAGAACGCATTGAATTTGATGAATATATACGTATGGAACAGTTCATGTCGATTCTCAAAGCAAAAGCCCGACTGCGTTTGATGAAGCGCGAATGACCTACATTACTGTTGCATTACGGCGAGAGGTCGTTAATCGTTCGGGCGGGTGTTGTGAATACTGCCGTGTTCACCAACGTAATCGTATGTTTCCTTATGAAATCGATCCTATCATTGCTGAAAAGCATGGCGGCGCAATAGTCAGTGAAATTTATGTTTGAGTTGTTACCTCTGCAACGGTTTCAAAGGTAGTGATATTGGTTCGGTTGATTGGGTGGGGTCAGGAACCATCACGTTCTTATTCAATCCTCGTCAAGAGGTATGGACAGAACATTTTCGTTTAGTAGATGCGGAAATAGAACCACTTACTCCCGAAGGTCGCGTAACTGTATTTTTGCTGCGCCTAAACGCACTAGAGCGAATCACCGAACGCGAACTTTTGATTGAGATCGGGCAATATCCTTGTGAGTCATTTTACAGGGAATAGAAGGTTAGTTGGACTAGAGTCCTATTCCACTTGACGCAAACGCAAGTTTCTGTTATCGTAATTTAAATATTACGATAAAGGAATGAAATATGTCTCAGATTACGGGCAAACCTATTTTAGAGATGCTTGACGCCGAAGATGCACGACACATTGCCCGCTTTTTCCAGGTTTTGTCTGACCCCACACGGGTGCGCCTCGTGAAGGCGTTGTCGGATGGCGAATGGTGTGTTTCCGAACTCACCCGCGCTCTTGGAATGGATCAACCTGCTGTTTCGCATCAACTCAAGCATTTGCGCGAACAGGGATTAGTGTCGTGGAAGAAAACCGGGCGGCACGTCTACTATACGCTGGCTGATGATCACCTCCGTGATATTCTGATCAGCAGCAAGGCTCATTTAGAAGGCGGCGGCGCTGCTGTTTGATTATTTTTGGCAGCAGGGGTGGGGCGGCGCAACAGCCGCCGCCCCGGTCGCGTGACAGCCGCATGGGTGACGTGGCTTATATGCTCCTCCATGTGAGGCAGCGTGACGGTGAACGTTGTGCCTACCCCGACTTCACTTGTCACTCTGATCTTTCCCCCATGCGCGTCCACAATCCAACGTGCAATCGACAACCCTAAACCCGACCCTTCGCCTTTGCGAACCCGTGACGGTTCTGCTTGATAGAAGCGGTCAAAAATGCGTTTCAGGTCGTCAGGCGCAATGCCGATCCCCGTATCCCCGACATCGACAATCGCGTCTGTTTCAGACTTTCGCAGGTTGATCATGATTTGCCCGCCATCGGGCGTAAACTTGATCGCGTTGCTGATGAGGTTGAGCAAAAGCTGTTTCAGCCGATCTGCATCCCCTTTGATACGCACGGGTTCAAAGTCGAGTACCACAAGTTTCAAATTACGGTCTTTGGCAAGCACTCGCGCTTCGCGGAAAACTTCTCCCACGATCACATCAAGGTCAACCGATTCGGGGTTGAGCGTCAGCCCGCCGTAATCGGCTTTTGCCAGCAGCAGGAGATCGCTCACAAGGCGCGACATGCGTTCGACTTCGCTTTCAATCGCTTCCATCGAGTCGGCGTCCATGCCGTAACGCTTGATCAAATCGACGTGTCCGCGAATGGCGGTGAGCGGTGTCCGTAGTTCATGCGACACATCGGCAACGAAGCGCTGCTGCACGCTGAATAAGTCTTCCAGCCGTCCCATTGCACCGTTGAACACGTTGATCAGCCGCCCGATCTCATCGTAGGGACCTTTCCATTCTAGGCGTGTTTTGAGGTCGTCTGCCGCTGTGATATGTGCGGCGGCGCGGATCACTTCTTCAATCGGTTTAAGCGCCCGTTCTGCCAGCAGCAGCCCGATGCCGACAGAGCCGACAATCGCAATCGTCATCGCAACGCCGAGGATCACAAGTAAGCCCTGTGTCGCCAGATTAACCGCGTCAAAGGAGGCTGCCGCTTGCAAAATCAGCGGACGACCCCACACATTGATCGGGCGGGTGAGGACGCGCCACGTCCCACTTTCGACGTTGACCACCGTATAGACGTTGGTTTCGATCTCCTGATCAGCCGTGTGATATGCCGATGGGTCTTGATCGAACGTAGCGGCATCTAACGCGCTGGTATAATCGTCAATGTTAGAAGATGCGCGTAACAGGCGCGGTTCTTCCGACATATCCCACACTTGCACGACCACACCTGAAGCGCGGAAAATGTCTAGCTGCGGGAAGAAAATCACGATGCGCGACGGACTGCCAAATTCGCGCACAAGCTCTGCCGAACTGTTTTTCAATACCTGATCGACGGTTTCATCCAACGTGGTATCAACGCTGTTGATCAGCGTCCAGCGCGAAACAAAAAACAGCGATGATCCGAAAATGATGATAATCACCGCCAGTAAGCCGGAATACCACAGAATGAGCTTGCTGCGAATGGTCATTGGCGATTTATTCTTCTTCGCGCAGCACGTACCCGACGCCGCGCACCGTATGCACGAGACGCGGTTCGGTATTTTGCTCCGTTTTTTGGCGCAAATAGCGCACATAGACTTCGATAATGTTACTTTCGCCGCCAAAGTCGTAGCCCCACACGCGGTCAAAAATCACATCACGGGTGAGGACTTGACGCGGGTTACGCATGAACAATTCTAAGAGTTCATATTCTTTTGCCGTCAAGTCGATGGAGCGTTCTCCCCGATAGGCGCGATGCGTTCCCGTGTCGAGCGTGAGGTCGGCAAAACGCAAAATCTCCGGGCGTGAAGTGGGCGTAGATCGGCGGAACAATGCCCGTACACGCGCCATCAGTTCATCCACCGAAAACGGCTTGACCAGATAATCATCTGCGCCCGCGTCTAAACCCTGTACGCGGTCTTTGATGTCATCTTTAGCGGTCAGCATGAGGATCGGCACATCGCTTGCCGCCCGCAGACGCTTGCACACCTCCAAGCCATCTAAACCGGGGAGCATCCAATCGAGGATCACCAGATCAGGCGGGTTATCGCGGGCAATTGCCAGCCCGTTCTGCCCTTCACGTGCCACGCTCACGCGGTAGCCTTCATAGATGAGCGCACGTTCAACAAACTGGGCAATGCGTGCTTCATCTTCAACCAATAAAATTCGTTCACCTGTCATTGCCGCACTTCCCTTATGGGTACATAGTCGCTATACCTTCAAGTATAGCCAAAAAAACATGAGTTTCTAAGATACTAATCAGCGAAACATCGAGTTATCACCCATTATTAACGTGAATTACGGGTCAAGATTCCCATCGCCGTCATCGTCAAGCATTGCGCCGAAGACTTCATCGTCAATTTCGCGGCGGCGACCCTCATCACGGTGACGGCGACTGCCCAATCGCACATCCGGCTCACGCGGTTCAATCAGCGTTGTAGGGGTTGGTGCAACCGTGTTCGGCGGTGGCGCGACAAAAGTGGGCGGCGGCGTATGGATGTGTGTCTCTAGCGGCGTTGGGGCGGCTTGCGACACATAGGGAGCGTTCTGCGGTGTGATCGGCGGCGGCGTGGGCTGCTCGTGCTGGTTAACAATCACCTGCTGGGCAAGCGCGGCGTTGAAGTCGTGCTGTTCGGCAATTGCCCGCAGGTTGGGGCGTGATTTGCTCGTCACGATAGGTTCTTCCTCCTCAATCCCAGGGAGCTGCTGGCGCAGCGACAGAATCAGTGGGATGATGCCGCGTCCCGTGATTCGCAAGAACAGCACCACTATGAACATCACGATCAACAAGCACATGAAGGCGAGTAATAGTAGGGAACCCACAATGATCAGGTTGTTATCGATTGTCATAGGCACGCCTTTCGTCCTGTATTTCTATAGCTATTTTAACACGAATTCGCCTTAACGGGAGTTTCGTACAACTTGTATGAGAAGGTGCGGGCATTTTGGTGTGTCGTGGCGTTCTCGAAGGGCGCATTGTGAAGCATAATGAATGAACGATCTTCAACCTCGCATGATTGCGGGTTGTGAAGCGAATGAATTTATTCCACACAGGATGAATGATGCGTAGTTTTATCTCACAGAGTGTTCAAGACATGAAACCTTCCGGCATACGTCGGTATTTCGATATTGCGGCAACGATGGAAAACGTGATCACGCTTGGCATTGGCGAACCGAATTTCACCACGCCCCCACACATCATGCGGGCGGGCGTTGATTCGATCATGGCGGGACACACCGCCTATACGTCAAACTCTGGCACGATTGAACTGCGCCGTGCGATTTCGGCTTACATCGAACGGCTATACGGGGTGTTCTACGCGCCAGAAGATCAGGTTTTGGTGACGATTGGCGTCAGCGAGGCGCTGTGGTTGGCATTGAAAGCCATCCTCGACCCCGGCGATGAAGTGATCGTCGTGCAGCCGTGTTTTGTGGCAAATGCCGCCGCTGTCGAAATGGCGGGCGGCGTTCCGGTGATTGTGAACGCGATGATCGAGGACGAATTTCAGATCACAGGGGCTGCGCTGGAACAGGCGATCACACCCCGCACGAAAGCGATCCTCCTGAGCTACCCGAACAACCCGACGGGCGCAATCCTTGACCGCGAACACATGCTGCAAGTGGCGGCAGTGGTCGAAAAACATGATCTACTGCTGATCTCTGATGAGATTTACGAACGGTTGGTTTACGATGTGCAGCACATCTGTTTCGCCGCGCTGCCCGGCATGTACGAGCGAACGATTCTCCTCAGCGGCTTGAGCAAGTCGTATGCGATGACGGGCTGGCGAATCGGTTACGCGACTGCGCCTGAACCGATCATGGATGCGATGCGTAAACTGCACCAGTATTTGATCATGTCTGCGCCCACTATGGGACAGCACGCCGCGTTACGGGCGCTCACCTGTGGCGAAGAAGACGTTGAGTTTATGCGACAGGATTACGACCGCCGCCGCCGCTTGATCGTCAACGGTTTTAACGACCTCGGCTTGACCTGTTTCGAGCCTCGCGGCGCGTTTTACGCCTTCCCAAGCATCGAAGCGACGGGCATGAGCGACGAGGAGTTTTGCGAACGTTTGCTGATTGAAGAACAGGTCGCGGTTGTGCCGGGGAGCGCCTTCGGGGAAAGCGGACGCGGTTTTGTCCGCGCCAGCTACACCAACAGCTATGAGAATATTCAAGAGGCGCTGGATCGCATGTCTCGCTTTATGCGTCGTCACGGGTAAAATATCAATCCCGACGATGTGGCGGAATTGCGATCATGAAACTCTGGAATCATTACCACACCCCGAAAACAGTGGATGAAGCGGTTGACCTGCTGTCACGTTACGCGGGTCAAGCGCGGGTCATTGCGGGGGGGACGGATTTACTCGTAGATATGCGGGCAGAAGCGCACGCCCCGCATGAAGCCCTCATTGATATAACCCGCATCCCCGATATGGGCGCGATCACGCGGGAAGGCGATACGCTCACGCTAGGCGCGGGAGTCACGCATACGCAGATCGTCCAATCGGCGGAACTACGCCAGCACGCGACCTGTCTGGTCGAAGGCTGCGGCGTGATCGGCGGTCCTCAGGTGCGAAATGTCGGCACCATTGGCGGCAACGTCGCGCACGCACTGCCGGCGGGTGACGGCACAACCTCGCTAGTGGCGTTGGATGCCGACGCCGATGTGATCATGGACGGTGTGCGTCAATGGCTGCCGATCCGCGATTTGTTTCGCGGCGCGGGTCAATCGCTGCTCAATCCCACGCGGGATTTGCTCATTCAATTTCGATTTAAAGCCACAACCCACCCTCAAGCGACGGCGTTTGCGCGAATCATGCGCCCGCAAGGAGTCGCGCTGCCCGTGTTGGGCTGTGCCGTGTGGGTGAGCGTGTCCGATAATCAGTTTACGGATGCGCGAATTTGTATTGCCCCCGCCGCGCCTATCCCAAGCCGCGCCGAGTCGGTTGAAACGTTGTTGATCGGCAAAGCCGCCAACGCAGATACTATCGAAATGGCGATCAACACGGCACAATCAACGTTACGGTTACGCACGAGCAAATATCGCGCCACCGCCGATTATCGCTATGAAATGGTCGCCGTACTGCTGCGGCGGACGCTGGCAAAAGCGATTGAACGGGCGGAAACGGGGTTTGCCGTGCCGGAAGGCGTGTAGCCTCACCCCCTAACCCCTCTCCGAAAATAGGAGAGGGGAGCAAAACACGGCGATATTGTAGGGGCGGGGCAATGTCCCCGCCCGTTGGGTTTGGAAAATTGCGGACGCCCACGTTGGGTCGCCCCTACGATGGCGTAGATTTGTAGGGGCGGGGCAATGTCCCCGCCCGTTGGGTTTGGAAAATTGCGGACGCCCACGTTGGGTCGCCCCTACACAATGTTCGGGTAAGACAGGAATTATCCCCATGAGCGAATTGCAGATCACGGTTAACGGTCAATTGGTCACGCTTGATGTTCCCGAATCGCGCACGCTGGCGCAGTTCTTACGCTACGACCTCAACCTGATCGGCACAAAGATCGGTTGTGAGGAAGCAGAATGCGGCATATGCAGCGTCTTGATTGATGGGACTCCCGTCAACTCGTGTATTTACCCCGCGTTCAGGGCGCAAGGGCGCAGCGTCACCACGATTGAGGGGCTGGCGCAAGGCGATCAACTGCACCCACTGCAAAGCAATTTTATCGCACATGGGGCGGTTCAATGCGGATTCTGCACGCCGGGGTTGATCATGACCGCCGCCGCGCTGCTCGACGAAAAGCCCGAACCGAGCGAAGGCGACATCAAGCACGCGCTGAAAGATACCTACTGTCGATGCACGGGTTACACCAGCGTGATCCGCGCTATTCAGTCGGCGGCGCACGAGCGCAAAACCGGATCGCCGCTGCCCGTACACGATCCCGTAGTCAGCGAACCCATGAATGTCGTGAGTCGCAGTGTGCCGCCGCAAGAAGTGCGCGAGAAAGTCACCGGACACGCCAAATTCACCGACGATTTTGTATTTCCCGGCATGTTGTTCGCCCGCACGCTGCGATCTCCTTATCCCCATGCGAAGATCATCAGCATCAACACAGCGGCGGCAAAATCGCTCCCCGGTGTTCATGCCGTGCTGACTCACGCGGACGTTCCCGGCGAAAACAAGCATGGACTCGTCTACCGCGATTGGGACGTGCTGTGTGATACCGTCGTCCGCTACGTGGGCGATGCGGTGGCGATTGTCGCAGCAGACAGCGAAGATATTGCCGATCAAGCCCTGACGCTGATCGAGGTCGAATACGAGCCGCTGCCCGTCGTGGCTGATCCCGAATACGCGCACACACCCGAAGCACCGATTTTGCATCCGAATCACCCGACGGGGAATTTGCTCAAGCATATCAAAGTGCGGCATGGCGATGTTGAGGCGGGTTTCGCCCAAGCTGATGTCATTATCGAGCGTGAGTATCGCACGCCAACCACCGAACACGCTTTCCTTGAACCGGAATGTGCAATTGGTATTCCGGCGGGCTACGCTGATCACGACAAGCTCACGGTTTATGTGGGATCACAGATTCCCTATCAGGATCGCAACCAGATCGCGCTGGCAATGGGCTTGCGCGAAGAACAGGTGCGCGTGATCGGCACCTTGATCGGCGGCGGGTTTGGCGGCAAAGAGGACATCGCCGGACAGATTCACGTTGCCATGCTTGCCAACGTGACCGGACATCCGGTCAAGATGTTGTACTCGCGCCAAGAATCGCTGATTTTCCACCCCAAACGCCACGCGACGATCATTCGCATCAAGACGGGCGCAACCCGTGACGGTCATGTGATCGCCGTGCAAGCCGAACTCTACGGGGATGGTGGGGCGTATGCGTCCCTCTCCGACAAGGTGATGACTCGCGCAACCACTCACGCGACGGGTCCTTACAATGTGCCGAATGCCAAAATTGACTGTTACGCCATGTACACCAACAACACGCCATCGGGCGCGTTTCGCGGTTTCGGCGTGACTCAATCGGCGTTTGCCGTCGAGCAAAACATGGATTTAGTCGCTGAGGCGCTCGGCATGGATGCGATTGAGATTCGGCGCATCAATGCACAGCGAGTCGGCGTCACGACGGCGACGGGTCAGCTTTTGCGCGAATCGGTTGGTTTGCTGGAAACGATTGATCGCGTGGAAGAAGACATGCGGGCGCATCATGCTCAACACGCGAACGGCAATGTAGGGACGCGATATATCGCGTCCGCCCAAAAAACGGACGCCATGTATGGCGTCCCTACGAACGATTCGTTGGAGGCACAGCCTCACCCCCCGACCCCCTCTCCGAAAATAGGAGAGGGGGAGATTACATGGGCGTGGCGAAGTGGAACAAAAGCCTACGCATGGGGGATCGCATGTGCGTACAAAAATACAGGGCTAGGCGGCGGCGCACCGGATAAATCCGAAGCAGAAGTCGAAGCCTATGAAGATGGCACGGTACAGGTGCGTACCGCCGCCGCCGACATGGGACAAGGGATCGCGCATGTGGTCGCTCAAGTTGCCGCCGAAGAACTGCATTTGCCTTACGAGCGTGTGCGCGTCTTGCTGTGCGACACTGATTTGACGCCCAACGGAGGACCCACGACGGCATCCCGTCAGACGTTTGTGTCGGGGAACGCGGCGCGATTGGCGGCGTCTGCCCTGCGAGAGGCGATCACGCGGTCTGCGGCAGAAATGCTCGATGTGCCGCCGGAAAACATCACCTACGAGGAAGGCTTGCTGCGTTCTAACGGGGATCGCGTGCCGT
>Ga0163147_10005997_pt1 | contig 14471 bp, 15 predicted proteins | sample OliLakLV19MP6G1_FD_148597 | JGI IMG/M metagenome (GOLD analysis project Ga0163147, IMG submission 148597) | Freshwater microbial mat bacterial communities from Lake Vanda, McMurdo Dry Valleys, Antarctica- Oligotrophic Lake LV.19.MP6.G1 | ecosystem: Environmental > Aquatic > Freshwater > Lake >...
TGGAACGTTGCTGTGAAGAGCTGGCGAGCGTTGCTGAGCGTTTGTGTCATCTGAGCGCGCTTGAGTGCGCCGTTGATTGCAGGAAGTGCAAGAGCTGCTAGGAGGCCGATAATCGAAATGACGACCAGTAACTCAATGAGGGTGAATCCGGGGGGTCTTTTCATAGGTTTGAAAATTCAGGTATCGTGCAAAAACACCAGGTGTGTCAATCCTTATATCAAACAAATCGTCACCCCGCATTGCGCCAGAAAGAATGACACCCAGATGAAAAGAGAATCTGGGAATATGAGTTATAACAGCAAAGAAGAATACTTGGAGAGTTGTCGGGCACGATATCCAATCCCGCAGGGGTCGCGCACGGGTTCCGAAGCTGGAAAAAGCGGAAATACGGAGGCACATACACACAAAAAAACCGGACTGAGAGACTCAGGCCGGTTGATTTGTGTGCGATTTTCAGAGACTAGCCACCTGAGACAAGATTCGTCGAGGTGATGAGGTTCGTATCTGTTCGTTGGGTCCAACGAATCACAAGGCCGTCTCCGCCCTTGCGGAAAATGACAACGCCTGCATCGCCGAAAGGCACGTTGTTCGTTGTAGACACTTGCCCGGAACCGTTTCCAAACGTCACGTTAGCCGAAGACAAGAATAAATTGTCGCTGGGGGAGGCCTCGCCGACATTGTAGAGCTTCAGGCCATTCGATGCGCCAACCGTCGCAAGATCGGCTGAACCCGCAACGATACGTCCAGGAGCGGAGATAAGTTTACGGAAGTCGTTTGCGGACAGATAGCCGTTTGTCAAGTTCGTCGTCCAAGCTTGCCAAGATCCGCCACCATCGGCCGGCCAGCCATATCCGGAACCAGTCGTCGTGGCATCGAGCGATGCTTGGAACGTTGCTGTGAAGAGCTGGCGAGCGTTGCTGAGCGTTTGTGTCATCTGAGCGCGCTTGAGTGCGCCGTTGATTGCAGGAAGTGCAAGAGCTGCTAGGAGGCCGATAATCGAAATGACGACCAACAACTCAATGAGAGTGAATCCGGAGGGTTTTTTCATAGGTTTGAGAATTCAAATGTCGTGCAAAAACACCCGGAGTGTCAATCCTTATATCAAACAAATCATCACCCAATCGCCTCTTCGCACCGCGAGCAAAGCGTGGGGTGTTGCTGGCTTGCACCGACTTCTGGGCGATGGCGCCAGCAGCGTTCGCAGCGGGCGGATGGGGTCTTTGAGGCTTCGACGTGGAGTGCATCGGCATCCAGCAAGTGGAGGTCACTGAGGATGAAGAGTTCTTCGAGTTCGCCAGCGAGTCGTTGGGTGAGTTCGCGGTCGGCGGGTGGGACGTGCAATAGGATGCGGGCTTCGAGGGCACTCCCGACTTCGCCACTTTTTTGGAGCTTTTCTACGGCTTGGGAAATGTGAGCCCGGATCTCGAGGAGGCGTTCCATGTCGCGGATGCTGGTGGCATTTATCCATGTGGGATCGGCGGTGGGGAAGAGCTGAAGATGCACAGATGGGCCGGGACGAAACGTGCCCCAAGCTTCCTCGGCTGTGAAAGCGAGGATGGGTGCGAGTAGTCGTGTGAGGGAGTCGAATAGGCGATGCATCACGAATTGTGTGGCTCGACGGCGTGGTGCATCGGCCCGGTCGCAGTAGAGGCGATCCTTGGTGATATCCACGTAAAGGCTGCTGAGATCCACGGTGCAGAATTGGACGATGGTATGATACACGCGATGGAACTCGAGGGCCTCATTAGCCTCGCGGCACGTGGTGATGACTTCCTGCAAGCGGGCAAGAATCCAGCGATCTACGAAGGTGAGAGCCTCGGGCGGTGGCGGTTGTGAGGGGTCGTAGTCGTGTAAGTTTCCAAGCAGGATCCGCAGGGTGTTGCGAATGCGGCGGTAGGCATCTCCTAGACGTGTGAAGATTTCCTCGGAAAAGGGCACGTCGTCGGTAAAATTGACGCTACTCACCCAGAGGCGCACGAGGTCCGCGCCATATTTGTGCACGAAGTGCTCGGCTTCGGTCGGCTTTTGATACCCCCCGGCACCTTGTGCGGACTTGGAGATTTTGCGCCGCGTATCCTCATCCACCACGAAGCCGTGCGTGAGCACTGTGCGATAGGGCGCGCAGCCATTGAGGGCGACGGATGTCATGAGCGAACTCTGAAACCACCCACGGTGCTGGTCGGTCGCCTCAATGTAGAGGTCGGCAGGAAAGGCGAGGTCGGGGTGGTGGCGCAGCACAGCTTGGTGGCTGAGGCCAGAATCCATCCACACATCCAGCGTATCGTGGCGTCGCGTCGCCCCGTCCGGCAAACCCACCAGCCCCGCCCACGCGGCATCGTCCAACTCAAACCAGGAATTCGTGCCGCGCGATGCAAAGACATCCGCCACCTTGCGAATCACAATTGGGTCAAGAATCGGGTCACCGTCCACACCATAAAAAACCGGCAGTGGCACGCCCCATGAACGCTGGCGCGAAATGCACCAATCGGGACGCGATTCTACGGTGCCACGAATGCGATTGCGACCCCAGTGTGGCAACCACTTCACGGCATCAATTTCCCGGAGGGCATCCGCTCGAATGTCATCAATCCGAATGAAAAATTGTTCCACTGCGCGAAAGATCACCGGCGTTTTCGACCTCCAGCAATGCGGATAACTATGCGCGTGTGCCTCTCGACCGGCGAGGAGGCCTCGGGCACTGAGGATGGCGATAATGCCGTCGTTGGCATCGAAGACATATTTCCCCACGAGTTCAGGCAAGCCACATTCTTCGGTATATTTGCCGAGGTCGTCCACAGGCGAGAGCAATGCGAGGTGGTGAGCACGACCAAGGGCATAGTCGTCCTCGCCATGCCCAGGGGCGATGTGAACGCAACCCGTGCCCGTATCGAGCGTGACAAAATCCCCCGCGTAGATCGTGGAGGTGCGCGGCAGGAAGGGATGCTGCGCCACCTTGTCTACAAGCTCCGCGCCAAGAAAAGTTCTTTCTACACCGAGGCTCTCCGCGCCAGTGGCCGCGCAGAAGGCCGCGATGCGGGCTTCGGCAAGGATGATGCGTTTTTCGACGCCCTCGCGGAGGATCCGCACGACGACGTAGGTGCTTGCGGCATTGATCGCAATGGCCAGATTCGCAGGCAGAGTCCATGGCGTAGTTGTCCAAATGACGATGCTTGCACCCGAAAGCTCGCTACTCGTCATGGGGAACTCCACGTAGATCGCTGGCGAGACTTTGTCGTGGTATTCGACCTCTGCTTCCGCGAGCGCCGTCTGTGCGCCTGTGCTCCAGAGGACGGGTTTCTTTTGGCGATACACGAGGCCCGCTTCGACAAACTTTGCGAAGGCACGAATCATCTCCGCCTCGTAGGCAGGATCAAGCGTGAGGTAGGGTCGCTCCCAATCTCCGATCGCACCGAGCCGCCGGAATTGGGCTTTTTGGATCCCGATAAATTTGCGCGCGTATTCCTCCGCGCGGCGGCGGACTTCGGCAGGCAGGAGTCCGGACGCCGATTTTACGACACGAAATTCAATAGGCAGGCCGTGGCAATCCCAGCCCGGCACGAAGGGCGCCCGAAAGCCGGCCATCGTGCGCGTGCGGATGACAAAATCTTTGAGAATTTTATTAAGCGCTGTGCCCATGTGGACGTCGCCATTGGCGAAAGGTGGGCCATCGTGCAGCAGAAAAAGTGGGGCATCTTTTCGCGCGGTTTGGATTTGTTGATAGAGCCCCTCCGCCTCCCACTTGCCGAGAATTTCCGGCTCACGCTGGGTGAGTCCCGCTTTCATCGGGAAGTCTGTCTTAGGAAGAAGGAGAGTCTGTTTGTATCCGCTCATGGAAAAGTCCGCGACCCTACCAGTCCCATCGCCAGCGGTCAAATACGCCGCCAGATTTCTTGCGGTCTCAACTTCCCCGGCGCAGCATAAGGCGGATGAATACTCACATGCCTACGCTCATTTGCCGGAAGCGAGATGGGGGGGTGCTTTTGCCGGAGGAAATCGCGCGAGTCGTTGCGGATTTTACGGCGGGCACGTTGCCGGATTCGCAGATGGCGGCCTTGTGCATGGCGATCTTTTTTCGCGGGCTGAGCGATGCGGAAACTGCAGCCTTCACCACGGCCTTGCGAGATAGCGGCCGTGTCGCGGTATGGCCGAGTGGAACTCCGCCGAAGATTGACAAGCATTCCACGGGCGGCATCGGGGATAAGGTCTCGCTGATTCTCGCGCCGCTCTTGGCGTGTGAGGACTTCTGGGTTCCGATGGTTTCGGGGCGGGGACTTGGCATTACGGGCGGCACGCTGGATAAGCTCGAAGCGATTCCGGGCTTTGATGTCGCGGTAGACGAAGCAACCGGGCTCCGCCAGCTCGAGAAAATCGGCGTTTTCATGGCGGGACAAACCGCTGATTTTTGCCCGGCTGACAAACGACTATACGCCTTGCGTGACGTCACGGGCACCGTGCCCTCTCGAGGACTCATCATTGCCAGCATCATGTCCAAGAAGCTCGCAGAGTCGCTGGACCGCTTGATTCTTGATGTCAAATACGGCAGCGGCGCCTTCATGAAAACCCTCGCCGAAGCCGAGACCCTCGCGCACGGCCTTGCACAAGTCGGCACGAGCCACGGCGTCGAAACAAGCTTCCTCCTCTCGCCGATGGATGAACCTCTTGGCCGCACGGTGGGAAATGCCCTCGAAGTCGGTGAGGCCGTCGCGACGCTGAAAGGCCAAGGTCCTGCCGACCTTGTTGCGCTAACTCTCGACCTCGCTTGCGGAGTCTCACACTTCCCGCGCGAGAAATTTGCCCGCCGCCTTGAGGACGGCACGGCATGGGAAAAATTTGTTACCCTGGTGGAGGCTCAGGGTGGCGATGCCCGACCACTGGACGACCTGTCAACATTCCACGCAGCACGCGTTATTCAACCCTTTCCAGCCCCACGCACCGGGTGCCTCACGCGCATGGACGCAGGCATTATCGGAGAGGTCGCCCTCCGCCTCGGCGCAGGCCGACACCGCGCGACAGATGCTGTGGATCCCTCCGTGGGGTTTGGTCATCTCCGCAAATGTGGCGAGCATGTCGAGAAGGGGGATGCGCTTCTGCTCGTCCATGCAAGCAGCGACTCCCATGCTGCCCTTGCCCTAGAAATTCTCGCAGGCGCTGTGTCTATCACATAAGTTTTTCTTCCATGCCGCCGCCTCGCCTCCATACCCACACTGTCCCGCTAACCCCATCGCAGGCGGACAAATTGCGAACGGTCCTCGCGGCAAGTGGCTACGAATTTCAAGAAAAGCCCTACATGCTCTTCAGTGCGCGCAAGGACAAGCTCACGATTGCCGTCTATGAAAAGGGGCCAAAGGCCGTGGTGCAGGGAAAAGGACTCGAAGACTTTATGACGTTTGTGCTTGAGCCAGAGATTCTCGGAGAAGCACTCTTCGGCCAAGAAGAAGTTCTCCAACCCGAACTCTTCGAGCCACATTTCGGCATAGACGAGAGCGGAAAAGGCGACTTTTTTGGCCCCCTCGTCATCGCGGGCGCCTATGTGGACGGCAGGATTGCCCGAACTCTGCGAGATGCCGGAGTGCAGGATAGCAAGGCTATCGGATCGGACCAAAAGATCCGCTCCCTCGCTGCTGTGATACGCAAGTCTGGCACCGCCCATAGCGTCGTCACGATAGCGCCCCCGCGCTACAACGAACTCTACCGCAAGATCGGAAACCTCAACCGCCTCCTCGCATGGGGACACGCGCGGGTGATCGAGAATCTTTGCGAAGCCCAGCCCGATTGCCCGAGGGCACTTTCCGACAAATTTGCAAACCCCAGCCTCATCAAAAATGCGCTCATGGAACGCGGCCGAACCATCCACCTCGACCAGCGTACCAAAGCCGAAAGCGACTTCGCCGTGGCCGCAGCTTCGATCCTCGCCCGCGAGAAATTTATTGATTGGCTCGCCGAAGCAAGCCGCACCGCTGGGTTTAACCTCCCACGCGGGGCATCGCCTGCGGTCAAGGTTGCCGGACGCGCACTCGTAGAAAAAAATGGGCCGGACGCGCTGGAAAACTTCGCAAAAACGCACTTCAAAACAACGGCAGAAATTCTCCAGGAGCCTGCGATAAAATCCAAAGCGGGCACTTGAACAAGGGAAAAGTTTTCGCCACCCTATGAACTCCGCGTGATAGCTTCACCAAACACGATTCCGCTTTCGCCGCTCGACGCCGGGTCGCGTGATACGCCACTCCGGCGCGTAGCGCGGCGGTTTTTTCGCAATCCCGTGGCAGTCGTTTGCTGCGCTGTGATCGCGATTTTCTTTTCTGTCGCCATCGTTGCCGGATTCCTGAGCCTGGCGAACCTGCCGATGCCCTATCAGCCAAACGCCACAAATCTCTCGCGCAAGCTCCTGCCGCCAAATGCTACAAATTGGCTCGGCACGGACAATCTCGGTCGTGATGTACTCTCTCGCATGGTCGCCGGTTCGACCATCTCGCTCACAGTCGGCTTCGTCGCCATGGCGGTTTCCTTGGGAATCGGCATCGTCGTCGGCGCTGTCTCTGGCTACTTTGGAGGCTGGGTGGACAACGTGCTCATGCGGATGGTGGATGCCATTCTGTGCTTTCCTTCCTTTTTTCTGATCCTCACGGCCATCGCCATTCTTGGGCCAAATATCTGGATCATCATTGGCGTAATCGGCCTCGTGAGCTGGACTGGCACGGCCCGCCTCGTGCGCGCGGAATTCCTCACGCTGCGAGAAAGCGAGTACGTACGTGCTGCTCGCGCCTTGGGCCAACGCGGGCCAAAAATCATCTTCCGGCATATCCTTCCAAATGCGTTCGCTCCCATTTTTGTCACGGCGGTCATTAGTATTCCCGACGCGATTCTGATCGAATCCGGCCTGAGTTTCCTGAGCTTCGGCGTGCCACCGCCCCAAGCAACATGGGGAAATATTATCGCCGATGGGAAGACGTATATTCTCGATGCGTGGTGGTTGATCGTCTTTCCAGGTCTCGCCATCTTTATCGCGGCGCTCGCTTTTTACATGGCTGGAGATGCCCTCCGGCGCGCAGCGGATACACGTTCCCTATGAAACCAAATCTCCTCGAAATCCACGACTTAGCGATTCGATTTCACACGGAAAATGGCAATGTGGATGCCGTGCGGCGCGTTTCGCTTTCCCTGAAAGAAGGCGGTTCGCTGGCCATCGTTGGCGAGAGCGGGAGCGGCAAAAGCGTCACCGCCCTAGCCCTTACGCGGTTGTTGCCCTCACCCCCCGCAGAGTACGTCGGCGGGCGTATCGTTTTCGAAGGGCAGGATATCCTCACCATGTCCAAGCCGGCACTTCGCAAAATTCGCGGGGGAGGTATTGCCTATGTTTTTCAGGAACCCGGCACGTCGCTGAATCCTGTCTTTACCATTCGTAGCCAGATCGCAGAAGGCATACGCCTGCACCGCCCGGAGGTGAGGGACGTAGATGCGGAAGTGGTGCGCTGGCTCACCGCCGTGGGCATTCGTGATCCAGAGGCCCGCATGCGCGACTACCCCCACCAACTCAGCGGCGGCATGCAGCAACGTGTGATGATTGCTATGGCTCTCAGCTGCAGACCCAAGCTCCTCGTGGCCGATGAGCCGACGACCGCGCTGGATGTGACAATCCAAGCCCAAATCCTCGCCGAGCTCCGCAGGCTCAAGGAAGAGTTTGCCATGGCCCTCATCCTCATCACCCACAACTTCGGTATCATTCGGGGCCTCTGCGACCGCGTGGCTGTCATGTATCGTGGCGAGATCGTGGAATACGGAGAAACCGAGAGCGTTCTTAAGAATCCTCAACATGCTTACACCAAAGCCCTGATTGCCTGCGTGCCCCGCTTAGGGTCGAACGAGAAACGACTCCAGACGATTGATTATGCGTGGGAGGCCGCCGCTGCAAAATGATCGTCGAACGCGTGAAATATGTCATCTGGGCCGCCGATATGAGGCGAGCTGTGCTTTTCTATTGTGGTGTCCTCGGTGGTCAGCTTTTAAAAGAAAATGACGTCCTCAGCGAGGTCGGAATCTGTGGTGCTGTGATTGGCATTCACGGTGGAGGCGAGGGCAAGCGCACATGGACCGGTATGAGTTTTCAAGTGCCCGATGTGGTGGCCGCCGCCGCCGAGATCGTGGCAGGCGGGGGCCAGGTGACTCGCGAGCCGCAGCCGGAGAACGGCGAGCCGCCACACCTCGCCATGTGTGTGGATACTGAAGGAAATGAAATCATGCTCGTGCGGAAGCGGTCATGATGCGGGAGCTTGCACACTTTTTGCTGCAATCACCGGAAGTGAATTTTGCCCGATTGCTTTGTTTTGCCTGCGCGGCTTTTGTTTTCGTGCATCCCTTGCGAGGTGAGCTGATCGCCGAGGGCGAACTCCCCGCCTCTACAAAAGACGCTCTCGGCGGGACGAGTGGTTCCTTTGGTTCAGGCATCGCGTGGGATGCTAAGGCGGGCCTTCTTTTTTGTGTCTCAGACCGCGGCCCGGACGACGGCCACATCGCCTACCGTCCGAGACTTCATGTCCTTTCGCTGGAACGCAAGGGGAGCGTGCTCTTACCGAAAATTCTCAAAACCGTGATTTTGCGTGACCGGGAAGGCCGAGAAATGACGGGTTTGATTCCTGACGATACCACCGCCACCACGCCAAGAATGGTGGATGGTCGCACGTGCATTGACCCGGAAGCCATCGCGATTGCACCGGATGGATCGCTGTTCATTAGCGATGAATACGCCCCGGCAATCTACCGCTTTGACCAAGATGGACGCATGCTTAACCGCTTGGATTTCCCGAGGGCCTTCGAGCCCCTCACGGCGCGTGGCACGCGGGACTTCGGCCCAGACGCGAAGCTGATCGGCGGGAGGGCTCCAAACCAAGGCCCAGAGGGTATGTGCCTTCTGCACGATGGAAAAACGCTAGCGGCCATTTTTCAAAGCGGCCTCGTGCAGGATGGTTCGCGTACGTCAGCCTCCGTGCGGTTTGTCTTGATGGATGCCACCTCCGGCGAGCTCCAAGGTGACTATGCGTATCCCCTAGGCGACCCCGAGGGACATATCTCGCCTAAGAAAGAAAAGATCAGCGTACATGAATTAGTCTCCCTCGATGCCTCCCACTTCCTCGTGCTTGAGCGCGATGGCAAGGGGCGCGATGGATCACTTGACCCAAAGCCCGCCAAATACAAAGCCGTCTATCTCGCCGACATCTCGCGCGCGAATCAAGAGACTATGGTAAAAAAAACCCTCCTTTTTAACTTACCAGACGTCACCGGAATTTCTGCGCGTGCGCTCTCTGCGAAATGGGAAGGTCTCGCCACGATGGGCCTTAGCCCAGACCGCCGCTCGGCGGATATCCTCATCGTCTCGGACAATGACTTCCTAACACAGAAGTTTTTAGAGAACGGAACTACCATCAGTTTCGAGAGAGTGAAGGAAGAAGTAGGCACCCAGTTTTTTCTTCTCCGCGTGCCCTTGGAGCTACGCTAGCGCGGCTAGTCTGCGTGAAAATCCGACAGGCGGTCAGCTAGCCAACGCAAGAGGATTAACGCCAGTTCCTGCTTGGTCTCGACGGACTGGATAACGCCGTCTGGGGTCAATAACCCGAAGCCGCGGCCATATGCCGGGCCATTCAGGACACAAGCTTCGCTGCGGCACTCTGCAAGCTGCGAGCGTCCAAGGTGCACGACATCCTCCCGAGTGCCTTCGACTTCATATTTCCAACCGACCAGCACGGAACGTGGGAAGAGATCGCGAAGAACCGGAAGAATTTTTGCTGTCGGCTGCAAGGTGAGAGTCACCTCGCCGCCACGGCTCTTTAATTTTCCGCCCGCATCCCGACCGGCCACCTCAGCCACTTGGAAATCTGAGAGCGCCGCTGCATGGAAGATCGCCGCAGGAGGCTTAGGCTGAGCTTGCAGAGCCGTGAGCAGCGAGGCATTGGTCGAAAACGGGATCCATTCGGAATCCGCCGAGGCAGGGAAAGTGGAGCTCTCACCGCGAAATCCCACGACGTCAAATCCCTCCTGCCGCGCCATTGTACCGATCACAGCGCCAATCTCTCCCGTCGCGTGATTCGTAATCCGACGCACGGCATCAATCGGCACCGATGCAGGCCCACAGGTCACCCAGACAGAATGCCTCGTTTCCATCAATGTCGAAAGTGGCGAGTGCCCGTGAAAACCATCGCCATCTTTCGTTCGTCCCCAGCGGCAATCACGTCTGGGTCGCGCACCGAGCCGCCGGGTTGGATAGCCGCTGTGGCACCGGCCTCTGCGGCAGCAATCAGGCCATCGGGAAACGGAAAAAACGCATCGCTACAGACTGCACTACCCTTGAGGGAAAGTCCGGCTTCCTGGGCCTTCCACACAGCGATACGCGAGGCATCTACGCGCGACATTTGCCCAGCTCCGATTCCGAGCGTGCGGTCTTTGCTTGTATAAACAATCGCGTTGGACTTCACGTGCTTCACGACTTTCCAGCCAAATTCCATCGCCTCGATTTCGTCCTTAGTCGGAGGGCGAGAACTCACGACCTTGTGCTCGAGGTCGGGGGTGTCTGCGGAGTCGGAATCCTGGACGAGAAGTCCCCCGAGCACGCTGCGCACGTCGCGACCATGTTGCGTCGCCGGCTTGAGGGATCGCATGAGGCGGAGATTCTTCTTCTTCTGGAGGAGCGACCGAGCGTCGGCCTCGAAGTCTGGCGCGATGATCACTTCGCTGAAGATCTCCGCGATGGCACGGGCTAGCTCGAGCGTGATCGGCAAGTTGCAAATAATAATGCCGCCGAAGGGTGCTTGCTTGTCGGTCGAAAAAGCCTTTTCCCATGCCAGTCGCAAGTCGGAATCGGATCCGACACCGCAGGGATTCATGTGCTTGAGGATGGCCACTGTAGGCTTCGAAAACTCCGCGATGAGACTCGCGGCGGAGCTGATGTCTAGGATGTTATTATACGAAAGTTCCTTGCCGTGGAGTTTTTCAAAGTATGCATCGAATCCGCCATAGAGTTCCGCTTGCTGGTGGGGATTTTCGCCGTATCGGAGACGCATATCGAGCGGCATTTCGGACTGGAAGACCCCACACGTTTCTTGCTCGCGATTGAGAAAATCGGAAATCGTGGCGTCATACGAAGATGTCGTCGCAAAGGCCTTGATTGCGAGACGTTCGCGAAGCTTCAGGGTCGTCCGTCCCTCTTCTTCGCGAAGCTCTTCGAGCACAGCGGCGTAGTCGGTAGGATCTGTGACGACGCACACCGACGAGTAGTTTTTAGCCGCACTCCGAATCATGGAAGGGCCCCCGATATCAATCTGCTCGATGGCCTCTGGGAGTGTCACACCTTGCCTTGCGATCGTTTTTTCAAAGGGATAGAGATTCACGACAACGAGGTCAATCGGACGAATGCCGTGGGCCTTTGCCTCCTCTCTGTGCTCATCGTTGTCTCGCAGGTAAAGGAGCCCGCCGTGGATCTTGGGATGGAGCGTCTTCACGCGACCTTCAAGAATTTCCGGCGACCCGGTAAAGTGAGAGACCTCGATCGGCGACAAGCCCGCTGCGGCTAATTCCTTTGCCGTGCCGCCTGTCGAGATGATCTCTATACCCAAGTCCGCCAGGCCTTGGGCAAAGGCGACAAGGCCGGTTTTATCCGAAACAGAGATCAGCGCGCGTTGGATTTTCATAAAGCAAACGCAGTGTGTATGGCGGCGCTGCCCAAAGAGCAATGGCGATCGCAGCCTCGCGTGTTACGGTTTCGCGACTGCAAGTGCTGGAGCCGCCTGAGCAATAACGACGGGCGTGCCGATTTTGATAATACCGAACAGCGTGCCCGCAGTCTGCGCTCGCAAGCGAATACACCCGTGCGAGGCGGGGCGCCCCGGCACGTAGCCGACATGCATCCCTATGCCGTCGTTCGTGAGGCGCATCCAGTAGGGCATGCGTGCTCCTTGGAAACTGCCACCCTCTGGGATCGCATCCGTGCGCGAGTCGGCATCGGAGACAACTACGGTCCCAGCCGCATCCACGATTTTTCCATACAGGTTTGATTTGTAGTCTTTGACTTTGCCAAGAATTTTATAGCTCCCAGCGGGAGTCGGATGCGATCGCTTGCCTGTGGCAACGGGAAAATCCATTGCAATTAACTCGTCCACAAGCAGGAGTCCGCGTTGTTCTCTCAAGGCAATCTCGACCGCAGAGTTTGAATCTGTGGCGAGGGCGATGAGTGCCTCGTTGCGATACGTTTTGTCACGCCAGCCGGGAGCCCCCCGCCATGCGGCATGGTCAGCACGTGATGTCGCCTTCGCATCGGAAAGCTTCTTTGCTTCAGCACGTTGCCGCCTCTCCTCCAGCGTGGTGCAGGCAGTAAGTGCCGATGCAACTAGACCGATGACTAGTAAGCGCGAAGCGATCATTTAGCTTGAGGTGCTTGGAACCACGCAATAGCCGCGGCTTCGTCTTCAAATATCGGGTAAGCTGTATCGAATCGTGCAAGGTCAAACATCCGGCGCACTTCGCCTTGCAGAGAGCAAACAGCCAGGCGCCCGCCACTACGGGCAAGGTTCTTTCCGGCCATGAACAATTCCCGAAATCCCGAACTCGCCATAAAGTCCATTCCGCTCAAGTCCACGAGCAAATCCGAAGTTCCCGATCCCTCGCCCGTCAGAGTAGCCATTGTGTCCTTAAGGTCTCTCCACGCAAAGGGGTCGAGCTTTCCGGTGATGCGGAGGATACTGAGATTGCCTTCTGTGGTCGTTTGAAATGCAGCCATGGGGTGTCGGGAGATTGTTTGGTGAGATGGGAAAAGTGCTCGGGGGGGGACTTGAACCCCCATGCCTTACGGCATACGCCCCTCAAACGTACGTGTCTGCCATTTCACCACCCGAGCAATCGAAGCTTCATATCTACCGGCGAATAAATTTATGGCAAGTGCGAAGTTTCGCCTTGCAGTCGGTCACATTCACGCCCATTCTTTCGCCCCCTTAATCTCGGGAGTAACTATGGCATACGCAGTAATTCAAACAGGCGGCAAACAATACCGCGTCGCAGCAGGCGATGAAATCGAAGTTGAAAAACTCGACATCGAGACCGGCAAGGTCGTTGACCTTTCCGACGTCCTTCTCATTTGCGATGGCACGTCGGTCACCTTCGGCACACCTCTCATCTCAGGGGCGAAAGTCACCGTCGAAGTCGTTGATCAATTCAAAGGCGAAAAAGTGATCGCTTTCAAATTTCGTCGCCGCAAAGGCTACCACCGCACCGTTGGGCATCGTCGCAAATTGACGAAGCTCAAAATTCAATCCATCTCACCTCTCTAATCCCACAAAGTCATGGCCCATAAAAAAGGACAAGGAAGCGTCAAAAATGGACGCGACAGCCAAAGCAAGCGCCTCGGTGTCAAAAAATTTGGCGGAGAATCCGTCATTCCCGGCAACATCATTCTCCGCCAGCGCGGAACAAAATTTTTACCCGGCGTGAATGTCGGCCTAGGACGTGACTACACGATCTGGGCCCTCGTCGCTGGCAACGTGGCCTTCGATAAGAATGGTCGCCGAGTCAACGTCGTGGCCTCTGCTAACTAATCTAGGCAGCGGCGGTCACAGTTTGAACGGGGCTAATCGCGCCGTGGTTACGGGCGATCAAGAATGCCAGTCGAAGCGCGTGGAAGTAATACGCTAAGGTCGAATTCTTCAATTAGTCCGCTCGTTGTCGCCGAAAGAATCGCTAGGTTAGGGTGAAATTCTGCTAGGACCTGCCGGCAGGCCCCGCACGGACTGATCGGCTGCTTGGTGTCCGCCAAGATCAAGATCCGAGAGAATTTGCGGTTTCTAGCGGCGATTGCCGCCCCGACCGCCACACGCTCCGCGCACATCGTTAGCCCGAAGCTCAGGTTTTCGACATTGCACCCGACGAAGACTTCCCCATCCTCGCACTCTAGTGCCGCTCCCACGCGAAAGCTCGAGTAGGGAGCATACGCGCTATCCCGTGCATCCCCCGCCCGCCGCATCAAGTCTTCTGTGCTCATCGCCCAATCCTGACTCCCAGCCAATCTCCACGTCCATCTCTTTTCATCAGCCTCGAAAGTGAAAGAGGCTACACCCAAAAGTTAAGTTAGCGCCATTCGGGTCAGTAGGCATTGCTACGCGCACTTGCCATTTCCTTCTGTCGCCAGTAAATTTCACACCTGAGCGTTACGAATCGGACGAGGCATTTACGACCGAGTTCAGATTTTACTCGATCACCCCTACGCTGGAACTGTCCTCAACGAACTTCGTGACGGCGATTGGCACAAACTTATTTTCCGACGGTGGAAGATTATTTATACGGTTCGGGATAAGGCTATTATCATTGGCCGAGTTTGGCCAGCAGCCTCTTCTGAGGCGACGCTCGCTTGATCCGTGGACTCTCAGCACGGTCTCAGGCGCTTCGCGGCCAAAATCTGCCGAACCTGCGCGAGGGGTTTTGTGTTCATTACGTCCTTC
>Ga0163147_10005999_pt1 | contig 14470 bp, 19 predicted proteins | sample OliLakLV19MP6G1_FD_148597 | JGI IMG/M metagenome (GOLD analysis project Ga0163147, IMG submission 148597) | Freshwater microbial mat bacterial communities from Lake Vanda, McMurdo Dry Valleys, Antarctica- Oligotrophic Lake LV.19.MP6.G1 | ecosystem: Environmental > Aquatic > Freshwater > Lake >...
GGAATGCTCACTCTTCATTCACCAGCGCGGACTATGCCAAAGCCCTCGAGCCCTACGGCCAAATCAATATTCTCTTTTGTGATGGTCACGTGGGTTCAGTGAAAAAAGCCGACGAGGCCACTTTCAGAAAAATGATTGAAAACCCCAACTCCATCTAGTGTGAAGATCCTCCAGCCGCCACGAGTGTGTAGCTCGCATTGCGGCAGATGGACATGACATTGAGGGGGGCGCGTTGAGTTGCAGTCTGTTCAGCGACTTAGCAAGAGCTACAGCGCGGCAGAGGCTCTGGAGGTTCCGAGACCGATAGCTAGCAGAGTTCGTTGCGGCCTTGTCTCTGAAGCCGCCAAACCTGAATCGGTCGTAGCATGAGCTTCTTGCCGACAAAAACTGACTCTCACCGTGCGGGAGGCAGGAAAGGCACGACGACGCAGGAGAGACCGAGCAAGGAAAGGACGAAAAAGAACACAACAGCGAATGAGGAGAGTAACATGGGAAAATCTAACTCAAAGGACGCAAGATTTCAAATAGATAGAATCTTTGCCTGTTACTGAGGGTTGAATTTCCGTGGCAGGGCTGGCCTATAGCGGGAGTGGGAACATGCACAGTGGCATAAGCTTGTAGCCATGGAGAGCCAAGCCAAGCCAGAGAACAGCCCATGCGCCCCCCATCTCGAAGGGGAGTGGGTTGGGTTGCTTACAGAACTAGCCGGAGGCTCGCGCTGTCGCGAGCTACTCTCGGCGTGGCCTGCGTGCAGGCCGAGTGTCGCGTCGGTCTCGGCGGTCTTCGACGTGTTCCCGTGTTTCTCCAGAAACAAGCGAGATTTCCACTCGGCCAACTGCTGTATCCATCGTGTGTGGACGTCCGACAAGATCAGCCAGATAGTCTGCGGGCACTTGGGCGAACGATGCCTCCGTGGCGAGATCAATAATTCCTACTGAACGCGCAGGGATTTTTAGGCCCTCCTCCAAGAGCGCTACGATATCGCGCGGGGACACGCGTGCTCGGCGTCCTAGGCTTACCCGCACCCACTGCATGCCTCGTGAAGCAGGCCGGAGCTGAGGTTCTTCCTCGGCCTCGCGGCGAGGGGCGACAGGACGCTCGCTTCTTCCTTCGGATTGATCGGATCTTTTTCCTCGAGGCTCCGCATCTTGTGCTGTTGCAGTCGCGCGGGATGTGCTCTCGCTGGCCATCAGGTGCAAAAGGCTCGCTGCAATGGCGATGGAATCAAAGCCTTCTTCCAAAAGACGATCTACGACTTGGGTCGGCGGCTTGATTTTCTCATCATTGAGGACTCCACGCACGCGATCGAGCATCACGTCGGCCCGCTTTTCCTCCACCTCGCCCACAGTCGGGAGAGTTCCCCGACGAATTTTTGAGCGGGTGAAACGCTCGATGAACTGGAGTTTGTAGAGCTCGCGCCCGGAAACAAACGTCACGGCAATGCCGCGCTTGCCAGCTCGGCCGGTGCGCCCGATCCGATGCACGTAGTCCTCCGCATCGTAGGGCAAGTCGTAGTTCACGACCAATTCCAAATCATCCACATCAATCCCCCGCGCAGCGACATCCGTCGCCACCAGAAATTCGAATTCCGCTTTCTTAAACTTGTTCATCACGCGCGTCCGTTGGGCTTGGGCTATTCCGCCGTGCAGGCGATCGGCGGAAAAACCCTGGCCGATCAGCGTGTCGGCCAACTCATCAACCATGCGCTGCGTATTGCAAAAAATGATCCCAAGCTTGTAGCCGTGGTAGTCCACCAAGCGAAGGAGGGCATCCGTCTTCGCGCGCGGTGGCGTTTCGTAATACCACTGCTCAATCGAGGGAACTGTGAGGTGCTTTTGCTCAATTTTCACGCTTTCCGGAGAGCGCGAGTGTCGGCCAATCAAGTCGCGAATTTGCTTCGAGACCGTCGCTGAAAAAAAGACAGTTTGGCGCTCCGAAGGAGTCGCTTTCAAGATGTGTTCGATGTCGTCGCGAAAACCCATGTCCAGCATGCGATCGGCCTCATCCAGCACAACCATGCGGATGGTATCGAGCTTGAGGGTGCCGCGCTCCATGTGATCCATGACTCTTCCCGGCGTGCCAATGACGATTTGCACGCCTTTTTTGAGCTCAAAGAACTGGCGTTCATACGAGGCACCGCCGTAAATGGGCACTGCACGCATGCCCGGCTTGAAGGCAGAGAGCTTGTGCATTTCTTCGGAAACTTGCGTCGCGAGTTCGCGCGTCGGGCAGAGCACAAGCACTTGGACGCCCTTAGACTTCGGGTCGCACCGCTCGATGGCTGGAATGCCGAACGCCGCTGTTTTTCCCGAGCCCGTCTGCGACTGCCCCACCACGTCGCGTCCAAGTAACATGGGCGGTATCGCTGCAGCCTGAATGGGTGAGGCTTCCTCAAACCCCAGAGCGGCTACGGCCTTGAGCACTTCGGGCGAGAGGCCAAGGCTTTCAAATTTTGGTTTATCCATGGCGCACAGTATCGGCTCGAAACCATGGCGTCACGGGTTGTTTGCGAAAATCCCTCTTGCGGTGTTGTGGAAACTCCATAGTCTTCACTCCCCATGCCAGGGTAGCTCAGCGGTAGAGCAGGGGACTCATAAGCCCTTGGTCGGGAGTTCGATTCTCCCCTCTGGCACTTATCCCAATTCATTATGGCCAATACAAAATCTGCAGCAAAAAGCGCACGCCAGACCGTGCGCCGCACCGAACGAAACGCCGGAGTCATCACCGCACTCAAGACAGGACAGAAGAAGCTCCGCGTCGCCGTCACGGGTGGTAAGAAAGAGGCTGTCACCGCCGAGTTTGTCGCCCTCACATCCGCTCTCGACAAGGCAGCCAAGCGCGGGATCATCCACCGCAACGCAGCCGATCGCAAAAAGAGCCGCCTCGCAAAAGCGATCTCAAAGGTCTAGGTCACGCTTCTTCGATGCGGGCGTGTCCAGATAATGGCCGCCATGCGTCGGGAATTTTCAGCAACGCGCACGCTCGCAGCGGAGCCCATAGGCTCGCCGTCTTTTCATTTTTATGTGAACGATGGGTGGGTGGTCGGCGTGGCGGGACTCGAACCCGCACGACCTTTCGGTCAAGCGATTTTAAGTCGCTTGCGTCTGCCATTTCGCCACACGCCGAGAAGGGCCAATTTCCCAGAAGCTAATCTAAAAAGCCAGCCTTAGGATTTCGGACAGACTTTGAGGGGCATGATCCTAGAGCAGCAAGCTTCCCAACTTCGCTTTTCTCGCAAGCAAAAGTTATGAGCTCACAACTTAAGCGCCGTAGCTTTTTGTAAACTTTTTTCGGTTCTCGGATTCAGCAGGAGCCGCCGCTGGGGGAGAGTCTTCCGAGACAGGATTTGCAGCGGTTTCTGGGACGAGCACTTCGGGTTCCTCGGCGATCGTGGCCTGCGGGGAAGTGGGAGGCATGCCGCTCACTTGGACAAACGTCATCTGCAAATCTGAAAGAATGCGAGTGAGGATATCTCCCTCTTCTTTGGAAAGGTTGCCCTTAGTTTTTTGCTGAAGCATTTCCAATTGGTCAATAAAGAGCCGCGCAACTTCTAAATTAATTTCTGGTTGTCCGGTGGCAGGATTTGGAATTCGGCCAAGAAACATGGCGGCTTGTTGGGCCTGCATCATAAGAAATTCGATGAAGCGTTGGGTAAGTTCGCCAGTGGCGGTGGTGGTGCGGAGTTCAGGCATAGTTAGGGATTGGTGGGTGGAGTTGGCGGTGGAAGGACAATAGCTTCCACACGCGCGCTGTCTTGAAAATACTTTGCGGCCACGCGCCGAATGTCGTCGGCTGAGGTCTCTTGGATCTTAGCCGCGCGAAGCAGTGAGGCTCCGTAGCCCAAGCCGAGGAGTTCTTCTGCCGAGGCACTGGAAGCCACAGATGAGTTGCTCTGGTTGCGAATCGCGTCATCACCAAGCAGCCGTTTCTTGGCGCGGGAGAGCTCGACATCCGTAAGGCCATTCTTCGCAAGGTCAGAAATCTCTGCGCGAAAGGCACTGGTCACTTGCTCGACCTTTGCTGGATCTGTGCCGAGGTAAAAAAGAAACGCGCCGGGTGCCAACCCCGCGAACTGAGCTGCTCCCACAAAGTAGGCCAAGCCCATCTCCTCGCGGATGCGATTGAAGAAGCGTGATCCTAAGTTGTTGGATGCTTCGTTAATGAGTTCGAGCGCAATGTGGTCGGGGCTCGTGATCTCGCTGCCTTGGAAGCCGATCATAACAATGGCCTGCTGCTTATTGAGGTGGCCCACGACTGGCTGGACATTCGAGGCGGGCGGTGCCGCAACGACTTCTGTAAATGCCAGGTTGCCAGCGGGGAGACTTCCAAAAGATTTTTTGACCAGCTCAAAGACTTCCTCGGCCTTCACGTCTCCGACGACAGCAATGACACCGTTTTTCGCAACGGCAAACTTCTGGTGAACCCGCACGAGGTCCGCTGGCGTGAGCTTAGCCACGGGTTCCGGCGACCCACTCGCCGGCAGGCCATACGGATGAGATCCGAAGAGACTTCTGCGCAGAAGATTGCGGGCGAGGGCGGTGGGTTGTTCTTGTTCTGCTTTGATCCCTGCCAGTTGCGCCGTCTTTTCTAGCTCCACCTCGCGCTCAGAAAAAATAGGATTGATGAGCACGTCCGCGAGCAACTCGATCCCGAGTGCGGTATCAGGCTGCATGACCTCGACGAAAACACGAAACGTATTATTTGAAGTTTCCGCTCCAATGCTACCACCCACGCCTTCAATCTCCGCGGCAATTTGTTCCCCAGTGCGGGATTTTGTGCCCTTGAGAAGCGTGCGGGAGAGCAATCGTGTCACGCCGTTCGTATCAGCCGTTTCGGCGAGCAATCCGCTTCGGAAAGACGCATTCATCGAGACGAGCGGAAGGCGTGCGTCTTCCCGAACGAGAAGACGTAGACCATTCTCCAGCGTGAAAATCCGAAAGTCGGACGGGATCGTGTTGGTGATTTTTTCGTCCGTCTTTCGTGTCGTGCTTGGAGGATTCAGAGACGTGACATTCAATTGATCTTCTCGCAGGTATTCCTTTGCCACTCTCTGGATATCCTCCTGCGTGACCGTAGCAATTTGGGCAAGGTAGTGGCGACTGAAGTCTGGATTGCGTGTAAGAAGCCAGTTCGACCCAAGGTCGCGAGCTTTCCCGCTCGCTGTGGTGAGGGCTCTCAGTTGGTCTGAGAGGAGCGAGCGCCGGGCACGCTCGAGTTCGATCGCCGTTACACCCTTCTCTTTGACCTGCTCGATAAGCTCGAGAGCACTTTTCTCGACAGCAGAGCGTTTGGCCGGATCGCAAACAGCGGAAACGGCAAAAATACCGTCCGTCTGCAGCGAGAACATGCCTGCTCCTATGCTATGCGCAAGTTCCGACTTCTCGCGAATTTCTTGATTAAGTCGGGAACTCCTGCCCGATCCGAGGATGTCTCCGAGCATCTCCAACGCGGGCGTATCCGGATGTGTCAGGCCAGGGATCCGCCATGCGAGGGCGAGACGAGAGAGCTCCGTCGGAAATTCTTCGTGCGCCTCACGCCTGCCGAGTTGGTTCGGTTCTTCGGGAATATAGACAGGCTCAAGCGCTTGGCGTGGCTTCGTCTCAAACGCCTTCGCAAGTTGATCTCGCAGCTTCAGCGCATCCACATCCCCCACGATCACAAACGTGAGATTATTCGGAACATAGCGCCGCTTGTAGTAGGCCATCACGTCGTCACGTGTCAGCTTATTATAGACATCCAGATACCCGATTACGGGATGACGGAAGGGACTTTGAGTAAAAACTGTCCGTAACATCAGTTGCGAACTCTGGCGATTTGCATCGTCGAAGCCCATGGCAAACTCGCGACGAATGACTTCTTGCTCCTTCACATATTCGGCCTCCGGCAACGTGGCATCGGTCACCGCATCACACAGAATATCGAGAGCCGCAGTCGTCCCACTCGATGGCGCATCAATATAATAAACCGTGCGATCGAAAGACGTGTAGGCATTAATCGAGCCGCCCTCGTCCTGCACTTGGCGGGCAATCTCGCCAGGTGGACGCGACGAAGTCCCCTTGAAGAGCATGTGCTCAAGGATGTGCGACAGGCCGGAGCCCATCTGGTCTGCCTCATGGATACTCCCCGTGCCGCACCATACCTGCACGCTCACCACCGGCGCACTGCGGTCCTCCTCAACGATGAGGGTCAGGCCATTGGCAAAATGAAAGACCTGAGCGCGAGTGGATGGGATCGCAATCGGCGACCCAACGAGCGGTGAAGAAGGAAAAAGCGAGGCTGCAATAAGGGCGGGCATGACGAACTGGCAGGCTTTCATTGGTGCTGCGCGGCAGCACTAGCCTCTGGCAGGAACGGCGCCGAAAACGCTTCCTCAAAATCGAAGCCCATTCGGAACATATCTTGGGTATCTTCCTCCGTCTTTCCAAAGGCGCCAGCCTGCACAAGATTGAAGACCATGTGCCCGATATCCTCACACGTTCGCACACCCCAATAGTGCAACACCGTTAACGCCATAGGTCCAAATTCATTCAAGCAATGGATGCGAAAGCCATCTAATAACTCCGGCGCAGCGACATGGCCGCCCACATCTTTCTTCGCCTTCTTTCGGCGCTTGAGCGTGGCTTCAAGAGCCTCTCGAAGAAAAATGTAAGCCTCCGGGTTGTATCGGCAATCCTTGCGGGAGACGGCATCAACAGCTTCGTGGAATACAGTGCTTTGCATGAGATGATAGAAAAACTAAGGAACGACGGGCGTGTGTGAGGGTAGTGGTTGAGTGGTGGAATGCGTGGTCGGATGAATGGTGCCCCGCCAGTGCATGACACCAAGTCCTAACATGAAGATACACAGAAAGCCGACGAGCGCGAGTTGTTCGCGACGCGTGAGTTCGAACATGCGCTAATCATAAGCAGATATTCCCCTCGCGCAAGGGGAGCTTCAGAAATCATCTTCTGGAGGGATTCCGGCTCCCCCGGAAAGAAACTCACGCTCCTCTGGCATCGCGCTGCATGCCGTCACAAAATTATTTCGGCAGCACCTTCCGCGCCTCGTCCACGAGGTATTTTGGGCTGCTGACAGCGGGGTTTTTCGTGGAATAAATGATGGAGATCGGCCCACCCTCCTCGTGCTGTTGGTAGAAATCAATCATCACAAGGGAGGTATGCTCGTGGGCAACGCCGGCGCTGTCCGTGTAGCTGTAACCCAGCTTCCAACGGCGCGTTCTAGACTTGTTACCCGTGATACTACGTTTGCTGAAAATCTTGCCAGTCGCCTCCTTGCCATGCTCGCAGAGTTCACGCATCTGGAGGCCGCGCCGGACATACATAGATATCATGAGCCCAAAGATTATGACGGGCGCGAGTAAACCGATGAAGATTTCAATCATAAGCGTGTAAGAAAAAGCTATGCGGAAATAGCGAATAAGTAAACTCGAATGCTTGTAAGCTGTGAAACGCCACATTCGCTTTGGCCTAGCTGGTGAGAACGGAAGATCCCGCCGCTCTTAAGGCACTCCAAGCCGCATCCGGCGTGCCGACGGGTAGGGGTTACGTGACTGGCCTGTTCGGCATTTTTGTTTTCATGGCGTCAGGTCAAACCAATCAAAAATATTGGGTAGATCAATGTCCGGCCATTCAAGCCATGATAAATCTATGTCCGACCACTGAAAGGATCCTCCGGCAAGGTCAGTTAGAACCTCCGCTCTCATCGCTGCGTAATCGCAGACTTCGCCTGCTGCATCGTGTAGCGTCTTGAAGTCCGCTGGCGAAGAGAAAATACAGTAGGCCCAACAAACCCAATCAATCGGGTATCCTCGTGCTGTTGCCGCCCTCCCAATATCATCGGTTTTGTAGTATTTCTGCTTTCCGTGTTCCTTGACGAGTTCTTCACCCACAGAGCTGATAAACGCTCGTTTGTCGGCTGGCTTCAATTCACAGGTAGGCATCGTGCGAGATACTATTTATTGGCCGAACGTCCGCAATGACCAATCACCACTTGCTTCTGGCGCATAGCCTGCGCAAGCAGGATGTGTGACAGAAGTCCCGAAGGGACGGTGATTTGCTGGACTGGTCTGTTGGGCTTTTAGTTCTTTCTGCATAGGTAAGTGCCGATTACTCCACCCTCAATGTTCTTGCTGCTGACACTAAACCCTGTGCGGGATAAAAGTCCATCCATAACCCAATCGTAGGTAGAATACTCGTCCCTGAAATGACCTTCCGCATCCTCGCGCAAAAAGTCTCCTCCGGCCTCTTTCTGCTGTTCGATAAATAGAGCGATATTCTTAAGGGAATCAGTCTCTTCAATAATGACATCATGAATGTAAAAGTGGCCGCCCGCCTTCAACATACGGTAGATACGCTTAAGTGAGACGCCCTTCCAAAAATCGGGTAAATGGTGGAATGCAAAAGTGCTCACAATGAAATCCACCGAACTGTCCGGATGCTCAAAGGTCAAAAATCCAGCATTATGAAACTCGATGCCGGATACTCCTTCCTGATCAGCTTTGCTCTTTGCTCGGGCAAGCATGGTCTGTGAAACATCAATTGCATGGACTCGCGCTCCTCTTCTCGCCGCTTCGACAACAAAAGTGCCGGTGCCTGAACCGAAATCAATGATTGTATCCCCTTTTTTGATGGCAAGTGTATCCAGCACGCGGTTGCTTTCCGCCTTGATGTCGCGGAAGTCCGCATGGCTTGAATCGTAGACATCCACTTCGGACTGACTGCCATAGTCACGTCCGACTGGTTTGGATTCGTCGTATCGCCAAGAAGAGTCGGATTGCGTCATCGGTGTTGAGTATCGGCCCAACGTCTCCAGTGCCCTATCCCTGTTTGCTTCTGGCACTGCGCCTGCCCGCGAAGCGGAATCAGCAGGCGACATGCCAGAAGTCCCAAAGGGACAGGGATTAGGGCGACTGGCTCGCTAGCTTTTGTTTTCTTTGTATTCAAATTCATTCGCTTGCATAGCCTTGTCGAAGGTAACTGAAGAATAATCGATTGTAGTTTCTATGGTGTAATCCTCTTTTGGGAGGTTCGGCAGTGGAATATTTTTGTCTCTCAGCGCTTGCATCGCTCCTTCCATCTGTTTTCTGGACTCTTCCGCCTTGACAACTTGAACCTGCTTCGTGCGAAGTATAGCCAGTGTCTCTTTATCAATGAGAATAATCCAATCCCCCGTTTTCTTATCTTTGAGTTCGAGTGTGTAACAATCTCGGTCATCAAACAAAACATCTGAGCCGAGCTGAGACGTGAAATCGCTAAGATAGCTGTTTTTGCCGATCAATATGGATGGTATCATGTAGGTCACCCCACCGGAGATTCCTGCATAGGTTCCCATACCGATTTCAATAGATTTGAACTCCTCCGGGGTTGGGCTATGTCCGGGCACGCCAAAATACTTTCCATCCTTGGTGTAAAGAGAAGCGGACTGCGGAGTGAAGGATGCTTGTGATGGCTTAAACCAATCTACCCTCAAAAGATTAGGGCGCTGAAAACGTATTGAAAACTTGCTCTCCATTTTGTGGGGCTTGTCTTTGCCGAACATATTCGAAATTGTTTTAGTTTTCCCTTCGCAAAAGAAGGAAGAACACGTCTCATATTTACTTTTGACCTTCTCCAGCAACTCGTTTCCTGGTTCGGCGAAGGCCGCACAGATTGATAGTGATGTAGTGACGATTGTCAGTAGGTGTGTTTTCATAGTGTAGTTTCTGAGCTAACGTCCGCGGTCACCGGCACCGGACCGCAGGCGCGACAGATGCAGGCGAGGAACGCGCCTCAGCATCTGGCGGGATGGCGGGTAGGTATTCGGAGCATCGCTTTGTTCGATTTTATTCTATTGATTTTTGAACAGACTCAATCTCTTCAGAAGAAATCGACCTAACAGAATATTTGTATCCCCCGTAAACTGCTAGCCCGTAGAATAGAATATCCATTGGAGATGACGTCTCTATCATCAATGAAGGCACCTTCGAATAATCAAGCATACCGAAAATACTCAACACGTTTATCTGCTCCTCCTTGGCAATAAAGCCTGCGAGGGAAAAGAAATTACCTAATATGCATCCAAGGAAAGCCAAGAGCGCTCCAATGACACTGTAAAGTTTATCAATTCCCTTTCCCAGGCGGACAGACAATCCCACCAAAAAACCGATGCCAACAGCCATCCATCCTATTTGATATTCAGTAGAAACAGTTACAATCGCCCAAACAATCGCCGAAATTATCGCTGCACCAAACCCTGCGAGTAGCGCCAGTGGTAGGTTCTGTTGGTTCTGAAAATGCGCACGAATGCGTAGTTGTTTTTCACTATTGATGTCGTCTGGTGTTATCATATTTTTGTCGTCTGCGATCACCAGCAGCCGAAGGGACGGCTGTTTGGTGGATCGCTGGGTTGGCTTAAATTTCCGGATTAAGAAGACCGCGAACTGAAATATCTTCGTCTATATCTTCCCAATGAATTCCAATACCAGGCCCGTTGAATCTCCAATTCCTTTTCTGTTCTGGCGTGGAAGCTCTCAGGCGAGGAAACCATTCGAGGGGCGCACTCACGACTCTCCCATCGGATAGGCTTACTTCCAGTGAGTCGTCATCCACTCGGACGTCGATCGCTCGTGCATCAGCCTTGACTCTGGCGGTGGCGAGTAATGTGCTCATTCCATTCTCCTTATTTTTTCTTTGTTTTGTTCGATGATTTCCCTGATTTCTTTGAGTTCCTTGCTCCGATATCCGTGGTATCGAAAAATCTCTGGCACGAGGTCATTCTACAAAATGCGCGTTCGCAGAGAAGCATATTTTCTGGCAATGTCCCCAGTCAGGTATCACTGCTTGCTTCTGGCGCATTTCCTGCGAACGCAGGAAATGTGACAGAAGTGCCGAAGGCATGGGGATTAACTGCATTGTTCTGTTCGCATATTTTCATTCGTAGTGCGTCCACAAGCGGAGAACCTTGGCCACTCTCTCGGTCTTGAGCACTTGATACACCAATCTGTGCTGGATATTTATTCTGCGCGAGTAGGCTCCGGAGAGATCTCCGATTAGCTTTTCGTAAGGGGGAGGGTTCTGAAAGGGATTTTCTACCAATATATCCAAAAGAGCCTGAGCCTTCGATTTCAGGCCAGCACTAGCCAGTTTCTTGGCATCTTTCTGGGCCTGTTTTGTGAAGACAAGCCGGTAGTTCACCAGTCGAGATCCTTCGAGCAAGCTGAGACAGGAGTCTCCAGACCTGAACGAATTGACTCTCGCATTCCGGGCATAGAAACCAGATACAAGCTCTCTTGAATAGAGCGCCAGTCGTCCTCTGCGACGAGAACCGCATTTGAACGCTTACCAGTGATCTGAATGGGCTCATGAGACTCGGCGGCATCGTCCAAAAGCTTGTAAATTTGGGACCGTGCTGCTGTTGCTGTAATCGTCTGCATGAGGTAAGCGTGCGTGATTACGTGCGTTGCGTCAAACGATATTTCAGCGAACGTCCGCGATCACCGGCGCCGGACCGCTGGCGCGACGAGTGCCGGGAGCGAAGCGAGCAAGCACTCGGCGTGCCAGCGGGTAGGTGTTCGGTGGATCGCATGGTTAGCTTTTTTTTGTTACTTTCAAGACGAATCCCCTCTTGTAGGTTGCCGGGTCATCCTGGCCTCCGTTAATATCTCGATCAACCAAATCTGCAAACAGGATGAATGTCCCTTCGGAAACGGTGTCAGGAAGGGCTGGACTGTAGGTGGCTTTGAAGATTGGAACCTGAGTAGTGAAGGTGAGGCCTCCACCCCTGTTGGAACCTACACAAAGCTTATAATTGCCATAGTGCGAACCTGATATAAACACAAACCGGCCATCTGAGTCCTTCGACCAATCGATTTGTCCCTCAAGTGCGCTTTTCCCAAGCTTGCCGTCCTCGATCCGGCAAATGTCGATTGAATACGTGTTCGGCGGCAAAGTGACGACTGTCTCCCAAGAAGAAACACCCAGAAAGGAAGCCAATTCTGGAGCTGTGATCTCACGCGCTTTCAAGATTGCGGGTATACTGCCGAGAAGAATCGCAGCAACGCTGATTTTCAATACGAGGTGATGTGTCATAGGTATATTTTTTCAGCTAATGTTAGAGTGATGGCAACCCCACTAGCGGGAGCCAATGTTGATCGCGGGGTTGATGTTGGAATTACGTGAGATCACCGAAAACAGAGGGGCTACTGGGGGTTGCCATCCACGGATTGTTAGGCATCTGTGCCTCGCGAAATCACAAAGGCGTCTTGTATTTCAGAACCAGCGCTGCACTGCCTCAGCTGTGTCGGTCGGGTTAGTGTTGAAGCACAGCTTGGCTTGAGGAGCGTGCTTGTGCACGACGTTTACCAACTTCTCAAACAATAGGAAGTTTCCTGCGATCGTTCGTAGGCCCGCTCCAATGAGGATGCAATCGAACCGCTTCTGCTCCAGTAGGTCTTGAACAACGGCCTCAGCAGTTGCGCCAAAATCGGTCAAGCACATTTGCACGTCGTAGCCGCAGTCAGTCAAGCTCTCTTCAGATGCTTTGAGGCCGGCCAATACCTTCGCCGCATCCATGCCGGGGTAAGCCGCATAGTCGGGGTCAGAGAAATCGATGAGTGTTGGTTGCACGCCAATTACCAAAACACATTTCTTGTCTGTCATATCTTTCTCCAAGTAGTCGGTGCTTGACGGAAAGCAAGCACGATAATGAATGTGTCGGGGCGGCGGGTGTAAAAGCGTGGCATTTGTTCAGCTGCCTAGCGCCCCCAGTCAGGAATCACCGCTTGCTTCTGGCATGGCTTCTGCCCGCGAAGCGGAATCAGCAGGAGGTATGCCGAAAGTCCCGGAGGGACAGGGATTAGGTCGACTGGCCTGTTGGGATTTATAGATTCTTGATGAACTCCTCCACGGAAACTCCGGCTTGCTTCAAGATTCCAGATAATGTCCCGGTTCTAATCTCCTTGTGATTAGGGACGACGCAGCCCGAAGAATCGCGGCGGAGGACAACGTGACTTCCCTTCTGGCGAACCACTGTGAATCCCAGTCTCTGGAGGGCGGCGAGGCAGTCCCGGCTGCCGATTCTTGGAAGTTTAGGCATGGGCTACTTCAAAGGTCGTCATGAGTGCTGGGGATGTCGATTCCAATGGAAACTCCTCAAGATAGAGTCCAGTCGCCTCCTTCAAATTGGACAATGCCTCGGGCACGGAATCGCCTTGGGTAGTCGTCCCAGTCTCGGGATTGTGCGCGACGTATCCTCCATCGGCATCTTGGATCAAAACAGCGGTCAGTGTCATGGCGAAAGGGTATCCGCTCAACCTCAGTGGTGCAATTTCTTTTCCGAACGTCCCCAGTGACCTATCCCTGCTTGCTTCTGGCATCCGAGCCTGCACCGCAGGCGAAATGCCAGAAGTCCCGAAGGGACAGGGATTAGGTCGACTGGCCTGTTCGGGCTATTTGTCGTTTTTTCGAGGCTCAATAATCGCACCATCGGGCAATATGCGAACCGAGCCAGGAAAGCTCTCGTCGCTACGGCTAAAACTAATAGTCAAATACCATTTATTATTCAGTGTGGCGACTGCTCCGGTCCTATCTGCTCGTTGAATATAAATAGCATCGACTTTCAGCGCATCATTCTGACTGAGCTTCCCCTTCGCATAATTTATCGCAAGGCTGGTGAGTTTGGTTAGGTCAAACGGACATGGCCCAATCCCGGACCATGTGGGGGTTTGCTCAAATTGAGTAGAGTTTGCTTCCCATATCAGTTTCTTACCAGAGGAACTAGAGTATGAACCAATCCAGACAGGTTCAGCATAAAGGAATGGTGTCAGAAGCAGGAAAAAAAGGAGTGCGCGCATGAGTAAAGCATTCTTGAGAACTGGCATCGTTCAATCAAGGAATAGTTTTTCCCGAACGTCCCCAGTCAGGAATCGCCACTTGCTTCTGGCGTGCTTCCTGCCCGCGAAGCGGGATCAGCAGGAAGCATGTCAGAAGTCCCGAAGGGATGGCGATTTGCTGGACTGGCCTGTTCGGATTCATTTTAGGGCAGTGCATCGCTGACTTTCCATTTGAAGACCAAACTCAGTGCCAGCAAACTCTGTAGCACTAAAAAGGGCCATCCTTGGCCGAAAATCATGGGAATTGCAAAAAATCCGATAAGCCACAGTCCCCAGCAAATTAATACCATTCTTCTATGCTCGTTAATCCAGCACATCAGCGAACCGAAAATGAATGCGACTAAACTAATCAGAAACATAATTATCTTTCCGAACGTCCCCGGTCAGGAATCACCGCTTGCTTCTGGCATGGCTTCTGCCCGCGTAGCGGAATCAGCAGAAGCCACGCCAGAAGTCCCGAAGGGACGGTGATTTGATGGACTGGTCTGTTCGACTTCATTTTCGTTCTGGTCCAATATACTTTCCTGAGAATGCGAATTTCAACTTTCCGTATCTATTAATTTTGATTCGGACCTCAGCTGTTTCCGAAAGACTAGTGTAAAT
>Ga0163147_10006000_pt1 | contig 14470 bp, 9 predicted proteins | sample OliLakLV19MP6G1_FD_148597 | JGI IMG/M metagenome (GOLD analysis project Ga0163147, IMG submission 148597) | Freshwater microbial mat bacterial communities from Lake Vanda, McMurdo Dry Valleys, Antarctica- Oligotrophic Lake LV.19.MP6.G1 | ecosystem: Environmental > Aquatic > Freshwater > Lake >...
CACGTTATCTGGTGTTGGGCAGCGCGATTGAGCAACCCAACGACATGACCTATCTCGAAGAAACCCTGCCCAACGCCATGCCCTCCCCGTTATGGATTTGGGGGTTGGTAGCGGTTGTGACTGGGGCGGTTGCCGCGACCCATACCCGCTACCCCAATGTGCGTCGGGCGCTCATTATCATCGGGGCGTCGGGTTTCCTATTGTTGGCGTTTAGCTCATTGATTGACGGCTTCCGATATTTCCAAGCGTTTGAAGGCGCAGCCGTAGCCAATGGCGAGCCGGTTTATCACTTTGCGCTATTCCGAACCTCGGTTGCCGAATGGCCTTCCTTTGACCGTGTACCGCTTTGGTTGACCAGTGAGTTGTGGTCGAAACCGTCGCTCATCCTGATTACATTGTGGAGCAGCGGCGCGGGCATGTTGATTTTCTTGGCGGCGCTGAAAGGCGTCCCTGAATCGCTGTATGAGGCCGCCAAAGTAGACGGCGCGAATCAAATCCAACGCTTTTTTAACATCACCCTCCCGATGATTTCACCGGCAATGTTCTATAACGTAGTCATCGGCGTGATTGCCGCGCTACAGACGTTCGAGTCGATTTACATCATCCAGACTACGCAGACCGAGGACAGCCTCGCATCGGCGGCCTACTTCCTATTTCAACGCACCTTCCGTCAGTTGGCGATTGGTGAAGGTTCGGCGGTCAGTTGGACGCTGGCGGTGATTATCGTCATGCTGACCGTGCTTCAGTTCCGCTATAGCAATTGGGTGCATTACGAGGTCGAATCATGATTGAGACAAACTCAGCGTCTTATTCCAAATCACAGGTCAACCCGACCCCGACTAAGGTCAAGACCAGTCTGTTTTGGCGGGTGGCACAGTGGTTCGATGCGCGGACGATTGCCCTATATGCCCTGATGATTGCCGCGTCGTCGTTCTTCTTGTTCCCCATCGTCTGGATGGCCGGGACATCGCTCAAGACGATTGAAGAAGCCAATGGCTTGCAATTGAACCTGCTCCCCGCCGTCCCGCAGTGGCAGAACTATAGCAAGCTGTTCACCGAGGAGACGTTCTATCGCTCCTACTTCAACAGCGTGTTCATCGCGGCCATCGTCCTCATCGGCACGGTGACATCGGTCTGTGTCGTGGCGTATGCGTTCAGCCGCTTGGAGTGGAAGGGGCGCAATCTTGTGTTCGGGCTAATGCTGGGGACGCTGATGCTGCCGGCACAGGCGACGCTCGTCCCGCAATACGTCTTATTCCACGAGTTCGACTGGATTCGCACGTTCAACCCCATCACCATCCCCGGATTTTTCGCGGGCGGCGCGACTCTGATTTTCTTGATGCGCCAATTCATGATGGGCATCCCCAAAGACCTCGACGAAGCCGCGCTGATTGACGGCGCGAATCCGCTGCAAATCTGGTGGCTGATTATCATGCCACTGTCGCGCCCAGCGATTGCTACCATCACCGTGTTCTTGTTCGTCGGCCAATGGAACGCGCTGATCGGCCCACTGTTGTACCTCCAGCGTGCAGAGTTGTTCACCATGCCGATTTACGTGGCGCAAAAGCTGAATTTGCAGGAGTCGCCCATCCCGTGGCAGGATATCATGGCCGCAAGTGTCATGTTCATCCTCCCAGTGTTGGTGGTGTTCTTGCTCACGCAGCGGTATTTCATTCAGGGTATCGCGTTCACCGGCACTAAAGGCTAGTGATGAGTGGGAAGTGATGAGTGATGAGAAAAAGCGGGCGCGTGGTTTACCCAACTCAGCACTCATCACTCAGGACTCATCACTTCTTCTCCAAAGGAGAAAATCATGCAGCAAATCATGTTTAGTTTCAGGGGTTATACCGCCCCGCAAGAAATCCTTGATGCGGTGCAAAAAGGCATCGCGGGGGCATTCTGCCTGTTCGCATATAACGTTGAGTCGCCCGTCCAACTCCGTGCGCTGTGTCAATCACTGATAGACGCCGCCGCTGAGGGCGGTTTCCCGCCGCCCATCATCGGAATCGACCAAGAGGGCGGCCAACTCATGGCGGTCAACGGCGACGCCACCCAACTCCCCGGCAATATGGCGCTGGGCGCGACTCACTCGACAGCGTTGGCGCGGCAGGCGGGGCGGGTGCTGGGGCGTGAACTGCGCGCCGTCGGCGTCAACATGAATTTCGCCCCCAGCCTAGACATCAACATCAACCCGCAGAATCCGGTGATCGGCGTGCGCTCATTCGGTGATACCGCTGAACTGGTAGCAGAATTGGGCGTCGCGCTGATCGAAGGGATGCAAGCTGAGGGCGTCATCGCCAACGCCAAGCACTTCCCCGGTCACGGCGATGTCGTCAGCGATACCCATCACGGGCAGGCGTTCGTCACCCATTCGCTCAAGCGGATGCAGGAAGTGGAGCTTTTACCGTTCAAGGCCGCCATCGCAGGCGGAGTCGGCGCAATCATGACCGCGCATATCACCTTTAGCGCCCTAGATGACCAACCGGCCACGATTTCGCGCCGGATTCTGACGGGCTTACTCCGCGAGGAAATGGGGTATGACGGCCTAATCGTCACCGACGCAATGGATATGTACGCCGTCGCACGTCTCGGCGCGTATGAGAGCGTCTCGGCGGCGCTACAAGCCGGGGCAGACCTGATTATGCTCGGTCATTTGCCGAATCAATTGGCGTTGGCGGAACAGGTCGCGCCATTCGGAAACCCCGACTCCGCCGCCCGCGTGATGGCCACCCGCGAAAAACTCCCGCGTGAATTATTGCCGCTGGAAACGCTCGGTTGCGAGGAACATCTGGCGATAGCGCAGGCGATTGCCGATGCTTCAATCACGGTTGTACGCGGGACTCTGCCACTCAACATCCGCCCCGGCGCGACGATTGCGGTCATCACGCCCATCCCGGTCAATCTGACCCCGGCGGACACGTCATCATCAGTCAATATCATGCTGGCGCAGGCCGTTGAGCGCCGGATGTATGAGGTCGATGACATCCGGCTGCCGTTCCGCGCTTCAGAGGCAGAGGTACAGGCCGCGCTTACAAAGGCGTTGCAAGCCGACCTCGTGATTATCGGGACGATTGCCGCCGATCAAGATTTGTCACAGGCCGGGTTGGTCAACGCGCTCAACGAAGCCGGACACGCGCCCGTGGTGATTGCGCTCCGCACCCCTTATGACCTTGTGCGCTTCCCAGATGTCGCGGCCTACCTTTGCACCTACAGCATCCGCCAGCCGTCGATGGAAGCAGTAGCGCGGGTATTGTTCGGTGAAGTCAGCGCAACCGGCGTCCTTCCATGTCAGCTTCCGGGAGCGCTCCTAGTTTCATAAATCGCGTATAGCAGGGGCAGTCAAGAAAAATGTCGGGACGGCTTTCAAGCCATCCCGACAAACACTTGGCGCGGAGGTTATTTGCGTACCACGCTGTCCTTATACGGACTTTGGAGCAGAGTCGCGCCCGCCGCATCACGCGCCGTGACGCGCCAACGAATGGCTAGAGTCGGGTTGTTGATTGAGAACACCGAGCCAAACTCAGTGCGTGCGGTTCTGTTCGAGAAGCCTTCTGAACAGATTCCCGCGTCGTTGCAATACAAGACCTCAAGCAAATAGTTGTCCGCACCGGAGACCGCGCCCCATGAGAACGTCACTTGAACCGTATTTGGCTCGGATGAGCCGCTGCTGCTGATTTCATTCAGGAACAACGGGGGGAGTTGAGTCGCACCCGGTAACGGTACAGCTGTGGGCGGCAAGCCAGTCGGGGTATTGGTCGGTGTTGGGGAAGGGGTCGCAGTGGGTGGCGCTGCGGCAGGCCGCAAGGTCTGAATGCCGTCCACTTCTTGCACCAGCCAGCCCTCGCTGCCAGCGGGGAATAATACACGCCACCACACAAATCCATCCGCCTCAGTCGGGCCTTCAAGCAACTGCACCCGCACGTCAGGATTGACTCGCGTTAGCACCTCAAAACTCGTCCCCGCGCCGCCCCGCACATTGAGTTGGTCGCCTTCATCGGTGAAGGTGGTCGCCCAACCGCCCGCGAACAATCCGTCCGCAGAAATCGAGTCGACAACCGTGACTTCCCCCGCTTGTTGTGCCTCAACCCATGGCGAGACGCCCGACACCACCAACGGGTCAAAGGCCGCACCATCCACCACCGCCCATTTGACGTGTTCGACGGCGCGTGCGCCCTCACGCATGTCCGAATCAACCCATTGAATGTTTGTGCCGGTTGGGAGCGTGGTCAGGGTTTGATAACTGGCCGTATCAGCAGGCAGGCCATCAGCCAGTGAGACGCGGACGAGAGTCATCCCATCGGGGCTATTCAACGCGATCACCAAACCGTCGCGCAAGCCATACCAATCCAGCGCCGTCTCCGTCCCCGCCAATGCGCCGAGTTCTAACCCGTCACGCCCGACCAAAACGACGCGCCCACCTTTGGTGAACGCCACATATTGCCCATCGGATACGAAACGCGCCTTGCCCATCGTCTCGCCTTCGGACGGCGCGACATAAAAGCGTGCGATCTCGCCCGTGTAACTGTTGAACCACTGCAAGCCGCCGTTATTGATGCTGATGAGTTCACCCGTCTGAGTATAAACATCGGTCTCAATGGCGTAGGTTGTGGTCTGGGTAATCGCATCGGTGAAGGTGTTCCAGACGAATACCGGCGGGGTCTGCGGGCCTTCAGCCTGAGCATCAACCAGCGCAAACGCGAGGCTACCGTCAGGCCGGAAATGGATGGGATAGGGCGTGAAGCCATAATCCTTCGGCTGGTCGGGCAAATCTTCATGGGTGATTTTGGCGACTTCTTGCAGCCGGTCATCCAGAATCAACATTTCCCAGCCCAGCGGGTCGAGTCCGTAACCGACGGCCAGATGAGTGTCACCGCCGCGCAGCCCAAATGTGCCGGGGGCGCGGAGGAAGAAGCTGGTATAGGCTGCGTCCCCTCTTAGGGGGGTGATGGCCGTCATCCAGACCGTGAGCGCGTCGCCCTCGACTTGCAAATCGCCCAGCACCAACGCCTTATCCGCCACGCCTTGCTTGCGGGCGATATAGGCGACTCTGCCGTTCAACATCGAGACGGTTGAGGCGTTGCGGTCAAAACCATCTGGCAGTGGCAGCACGATTTCGCTGGTCACGCCGGAGTCGTCCATCAAGAGCAACGTGCCGGTTTCTGGCAGATAGGCCGCAGCCGTATAGGAGATAGGCGCAGAGTCAGATTGGGCGCTGACGCTCAAGGCGATCAGCAAGGCGATCAGACAGAGTACAAACATCCGTTTGAACAGCATAAATCTCCTTTAAGGGCGCACCAAGCTGCGCCCTGATTTCACGATAACACGGTGGGACTAATTTATGATTCGGGGGTGGTAACAGGTGGGATAGCAGTTGGCTGTACGGTGGTTGTCCCATCGCCGGGAATAGAGGTAGCGAAGGTTACTGGTGGTGCGCCCTTTTGCAGCACGCGCTCACTGCCGACCACTTCCGCCGCCCAACCGACAGACCCATCGGCGGCGCGTAGCTGCCACCATGTGAAGCCATCTGCATTGGTCGGGCCGCCGATAATCGTGACCGGCGTGCCGTTGGGCATCAATTGGACGACCCCGCCCGATGTGCTGGGCTGATTCCGCAGCCGTAGCGCGTCGATGCGCCCGGTTAACGCGACATAGGCGGAGTCATTGATGGCGAGGGCGCTAGAGACCGACGGGTTGGCCGCTTGATTGACATTCGACGGGACAAATGTGCCTGCGCCGGGGACGAGCGTGATTTCATTCTCAGCCGATTCCACCGCCCAGCCCTCTTGCCCGCTGGCGAGCCGGATTCGCCACCACACATAGCCGTCTGCGGGCTGTGGGCCTTCCAATAAGTCAACCACCGACCCGGGTTCAACCTTAACCACAATCGCAAATCCCGTGCCGGAGCCGCTGCGGACGTTCAGGGCGTCGCCATCTGTGGTGCGGATGGTGGCTTGCCCGCCCACGGTCAAGACGCTGATGGCGTCAACGCTAGAACCGCTACTACTGCCGCCGGTTGAATCGCTCACGCCCGCGCCCAATGACCCCCATGGGGTATAGGCTTCTGTCGTGAAATATTCGGTGGTCGGGTCTTCATCGCCCACCCATACGATGCGCGGCGATGTGCCGCTTGTGCCAATCAGTAGCGCCGATTCGGTCTCGTTGAAATCAATCGCGCCGTCGCGCAAATTCACATTGAAGAAGGCCGGAGTCGTTCCGATGGCTTGGGCATAGATGAAGCCGTCATGCGTGCCAGCCACGTTATACGGCGCGGGCGAGATGGTCAATTGCCCAAAACTCACGCCGTCACGCCCGATCAGCCGGTATGCTTCATCATTCACGCCGTCATAGGCGCTGACCAAGATGTGCGCCCCGTTCATGACGAACGTGGCGTTGAACAACGTCACCGCTGGGTCGGTATAAAACGGGGTGGTCACGCCGGTAGCGATTTTATAATAGGACAGCACGTTTTGCTGACCGAACGGCATAGCGTCCCCGGCGGTGGCGGGGAAACGGGCATCCGCGCTCGCCAAAAGTACCTCGCCCGTCGGCTCATAGACACCCAACCCCAGCGCGGTGTATCCGACGGTGGGGGTCAGCGTGCCATTAACCGGATTCCACAGGTAGGCGTCATAGCGCCGCGCCGCGCCGTCCGTCCCCGCTTGCACCATCGCAAACGCGATTTGACCATCTGGGCGGAAGTGCATCGGGACGGGCGTCAGGCCGAATCCAGCACTCAATCCGGCTGTGCTGCTGCTGAGCGTGCCACCCAGCGAGAACGAGTCGAGGTTAATCACCAATAACTCCCAGCCGCCGGCCTCTCCGTCAAGGCTATAGCCGAAAACCAATTGCCGCCCATCCGCGCTGAACGCGCCGCCGGGGTTGAGGTCGAAACTGGTATAGGCCGAGCCGGTGGGTGGGTAGGTCGCTAGGATCGAATTCGTCCGCGTGCTATACACGACCAGTTCCGCCTCGAAAGAAGCGTTTTTCCCGGCCATATACGCGAATATTTGTCCATCGGGCGAGACGGCCACCCCGCCATACGGGTAGACATCGAATCCGGCGGGTAGCGGCAGGGTCAGGCGGCTGACCTCGCCGGTTCCGTCCATTTTAATCATCTCGCCCGTGGTCGGTTCATACAGCCAAGCGCTGAACCCGCCCGCTTGGGCGTATGTGGGGCTGAGTCCCAACGCGAGGACGAGTAACATCAGGCAGAATAAGGCGGGTCTTAATCGTGACATTGCGGTGACTCCTGAAATCTAAAAATAGCGGCGTATTCAAGGCGGGATAATTGCGCCCAATCTTACTTTAGGCGTGGGGAGCGTCACTGACATTGTATACGCTATCTCAGATTTGGCCGACATAGCAGCACGGCAGACGGCGGGATGGCGTGACGCATCCGTACCCCAAGCGTACTTATGCGCCTGAGTCCTGTAAGCTATGTTTATGGGATAGGTTTTCAGGGTTTCAAATAGGCGAGGTCGTCATGCGTGTTATCTTAACCGTTCTATTCTTGTTGGTATGCGTCTCGTCAGCGATTGCCCAGCGAGCCACACCCATCCCACCGCCCGAAAATCCGATTTTCACGCTTGAGGACGGCGTATTGTATCTAGACATCGGCGACGGCCAACGCACGCCCGTTGAAACAAGTAATTTAGTCGATTACAAACTAGATGAGTATGGCGCACCATCTCCGGGGATACATTTTGTGTATACCGATTTCACGTTAGCGTCAGTAACTGATTATTATGTCTACGGAATCGCACGAGGGTATATTGACGGCTGGAGCCAAAATTCAATCGTATCTAAATTAGTGTATCGCCAAGAGAAGTTTTCCTTTGAAGCATATCGTTACGGTGTAGATGCAGTGGGGGATGTTCTATTGGATGCGGTGAACCCTTCGAATATGGTTGTGCTTTATGTGGATGAGAAACGATTTCCAAATGGCGCTGTTATTTACAGGGAGCTATCGGAAGCAGCAGGTATATCTGTTACCGGTTTAGCTTACAGAATTAATGACGATGGGTCTTATACCTTACCTAGAATAGAATCGTATAAAGCTGATTATGCAATGGTTACGCCGATTACGGGTGATAAATTTCGCCTGTATGTTGGATATAGCACTCCTTTTCTGGACAGATTTATAACGCCTAGCAATAACCGGCATATCGAATTTTTTCTAACACAGCCCAGAGAATTTGGCGACGGCTCTCTGTGGCCTTTTTTGAAAATGCGTATCGACGGTGTGGAGTTTTACGCCAATATCACAGGCGAATAGCTCGATAGCATTGAGTCTCCAGATGGAAAATCTCGCACCATCGTGTCAGTTGCCCACCTCTATTATTATAACATCTATAATATAATATCCATCGGACGCATCTGGATAACGTTCGAGACAAGCGATCAAGGTATGGTGCAGCTTCCTATATCTTTGTTTTCTGATGACAGCGACACCCAATTAGAACTGGGCGCAGATAAAGCCATCATGTCGCCGGATGGGTCAAAGCTGATTTTCTTGGGTCGGAATCAAGACCAAGGGATTGGATTATGGGTGCTGGATTTTGAGAGTGATGCCCAAACACCCCGCCATTTTATATGGCTGCCCTGTAACCTCGCCGAAAGTGAATTAAGCCTGAATAACTGTTATGCCAAAACCCAAATAGGCCATTTCAAACTGTTTGATAGCGCAGACGGTCAGACTTTCACCGTACAAGCACAGAACGATAAAATCGATTCAACCCCTGCAATCCTGACCTATACATGGGATGGGGCGTTGGTGAGCAGAAATTTATCCTCATCAATCGAGGCCGATTATCCGGTGATCTCGCTAGAAGATGGCGTACTCTATGCCGAAATAGAGGTCGCTGGGCGGGTGATCGTCCCTGACCTTGATGATCGCTTGATGTTGACCGGCCTACAACTCCCCTTATACCCCAGTAATGAGCCTTATAGTTTTGGGGTCGCTGTCGGGCATCTGGATGACGGAACGCAAAATTTCACGTTCACTTATCCCGATATTGTGAACGGGGAATTGTCCTCGGTGACGCTCTATTATGCTGATGGGGTGATTCAGGATACGGCGATGGTGACGATTGAGGGATATAGCCTGAGCTATCTATTCGTCGCGACACTGCCTATGGTTGACGCCGATTCCGCCACGATTTTCGCTCTACAAGACGGCGCGATTCGCCCCATTGTGTCCGACTTGACCTACCGTGTGAACCCGGACGACTCGTATACGTTCCCTTCAATTTGGTCTGAAAGTGGGTGGAACGTGATGGTTGAGACGCTCGATAATGGCGTGCAGACCTACACTATCGAAAGCGGCGCATTGATCGAAGCGCCATAAGCGATGGACGCATGTCATATCATCACCGAGTCCCCGGTGGGCAGGCGTGAGGCGAACGTTTGCAAGACGGGGGTATTTTGCTGTATCGTTGAAGGTAACATTATCCCAACCCTCATACCATCATCGCTCAGGACTTCCCTTATGGTGTTCCGACGCTTTTCCCAGCTTTTCTTATTATTAGGGCTGATGCTCGGCCTATCTCTCATCGCGGTCAGCGTACAGGCGCAGACGCAGACGCCCGCGCCACGTTACCGCTTGACGTTCATTGATGGTGGCGGAATCACGCAAGACCAATGCAATGTGCGATTCTCAGTGGGCATCAATAACAGTGGCAGTGTTCCGACTGAAACCGTGCAATTGGTGCTAAACTCCCCTGTCGGCGTGCTGACCGCTGTCGATGTGCCGCCTGTGAATACTGACGCAACCGTATTATTTGAAGTTATTGGCAGTCGTCAACTCATCCCAGAAGGCGCGCAATTGTTCACCTTGAGCGTGCAATTGGACGGGCGCACTTATGGTGATACACCCGCTTTGCAGCAAAATTTGACCATTCCGGCGCTACCAACGGCTTGTACCAATACCCCGATAAGCAACAGTTTTCCGGTGGTCATCCCATTCCTGAATATCAAAATCGACTTGCTCAATCCAACCGTCGATGAAATGGCCTTCTTGGGCGGACTCATCGCGGCGCTACTGTTGATTCTACTGCTCCCGTTGATGGTGCTGCGCCGCCTGACTCGCCGCCCGCCGACGTTTGGCGGTCAGCTTCCGCCGTATGCCACCACCCCGCCACTTGACCCCAATAGCGAGGCTGGGGTGCGCCAAAGTTGGCAGTTGGCCGCGCAAAACAACCTCATCAGCGTCAATCCCAGCCCACAGGCGATGGCTTCGGTCAAGATGTTGACCGGCGCAGATGGGCAATATCTGGACGGCTGGGACTTGACCGCCATCCGCCTCTCGCAATATGACCAGTATGGTCGGGTGACGCGCAGCGTGACCCTAGCCGACGCTGGGGTGATACGCGCCCTGAATCGGCTGGCGCATAACCAGAAATTGCTGGAGATGCCCGACCTCGAAAAACGCGCCACGCAAATCGAGAAAAAGGTCACGCCGCTGGGTCGTAAGCTGGCGGACGCGCTGGGCAAGCGCATCACCGCCCGTAGCGCCGTCCTGCCGATTGCGCTGGATTTGCGCTTTCGCGGCGAACATGGCGAAGTCAAAATCATTTTCCAACTGTATCGGTGCGGGAGCGACAGCCGCACATGGGGCGAAGTGCAAAGCTGGGAGCCGGAAATGGTGGTGACTACCGGCATGATTTATGAGATGTACACCTACACGCTGCACGGTCAGACTCAGAACGAGTCGTTGAAAGACTTCAAGCGCCGTTTGCCGCTGGAAATCAGCCGGATGCTGGGCGAATTCATCGCGCCATCCCACGCGGGATAAGGAATACTCTATCAGATCAATTAACCCATCCGCAACGAAACGGCGTGGGTGGGTTAGAATACTAACAGGACGAAAAATACGTCGTTTTACATTCCCCACCCATAAGGATAACTTTTTATGTCTATCACCAAGCAAGATGCTTTGGAATATCATCGGCGCGGACGCCCCGGTAAAATCGAAGTCGTCCCGACCAAGCCGCTGACCACCCAGCGCGACCTCGCCCTCGCCTATTCGCCGGGAGTCGCCGAGGCCGTCCTCGAAATCCACCGCGACGAAATGACGGTGTTTGAACTGACCGCCAAGGCTAATCTGGTGGGAGTCATCAGCAACGGCACAGCGATTCTGGGTTTGGGCGACCTCGGCCCCATCGCCTCGAAACCGGTCATGGAAGGCAAGGGCGTGTTGTTCAAGCGATTCGCCGACATCGACGTTTTCGACATCGAAATCAACGCGAGGACGCCAGATGAAATCGTGGCCGCCGTGCGCGCCGTCGCCCCGACCTTCGGCGGCATCAACCTTGAGGACATCAAAGCGCCAGAATGTTTTGAGGTCGAGCGCCGACTACGCGCTGAACTCGACATCCCTGTCTTTCATGATGACCAGCACGGCACGGCCATCATCACCGGCGCAGCACTTCTGAACGCCCTCGAAATTACGGGGCGCGACATCCGTGCGCTGAAAATCACGATCATTGGCGCAGGCGCAGCCGGAATCGCCAGCGCCGAGTTCTATGTCGGCCTCGGCGTCCAACGCGAAAATATCACGATGGTAGACATCGCGGGCGTGGTCTATGAAGGCCGCGTTGAGGAGATGGACGAGTATAAGGCGAAATTCGCTCACCCCACCGATAAGCGCACGCTGGCCGATGCGCTGGTCGGGGCGGACATGATGCTAGGCTTATCGAAGGGCGGCATCGTGACGCCTGAGATGCTCAAGACCATGAACCCCAACCCGATCATCTTTGCACTGGCGAACCCGACGCCGGAAATCATGCCGGAAGTCGCCCGTGAAGCCTGTCCGGGCGCGATTATCGCCACTGGGCGCAGCGACTTCGCCAATCAAGTCAATAACGTGCTGGGCTTTCCATTCTTATTTCGCGGCGCGTTGGATGTCTATGCGCGGCAGATTAATGAGGAAATGAAGCTGGCGGCCTGTCACGCGCTCGCCCGTCTCGCCCATGAAGATGTGCCGGACAGCGTGATGTCGGCCTATGGCATCACCAAAATCAAATTTGGCGCGGACTATCTCATCCCCAAGCCACTTGACCCGCGAGTCTTGCTCTGGATTGCGCCCGCCGTCGCTGGCGCGGCCATGCAATCGGGGGTCGCCCGCCGCCATATCGATCTCAACACCTACCGCGATGACCTGATTCGGCGGCAGGGGTTCGGTCAGCAATTCCGCTATACGCTGGTCAATATGGTCAAGGCCGGTCAGAAGCAGCGTATCGTGTTCGCGGAGGGCGAGGAGCCGAAAATCATTCGCGCCGCGCACCGAGTCGCAGAAGAAGGCGTCGGGATTCCGATTCTGCTGGGCAATCCAGAGAAGATTCAGCATGAAATCGCGCAACTGGGATTCCAGTGGTCGCCGCAAATCGTCAGCCCCGGCCCAGAATCCGACCCGCACTATCAGCGCTATTTCGACTCGCTGTATGAAATGCGCCAACGCAAGGGCGCGAATCAATATATCGTCCGTTCGATGCTGCGGAGCGTCAATTTCTATGCGCCGATGATGGTGCGGATGGGCGATGCGGATGCGTATGTCAGCGGTCTGACGCGGGAATATCCCGATGTCGCCCGCCCCGCGCTACAAGTTTTAGGCCGTCGTCCGGGCGTCAAAGTCGCCAGCGGCGTGTATATCATCATCGTCAAGAATCGGGTGTATTTCTTCACCGACACGACCATCAATATCGACCCGTCTAGCGATCAATTGGCGCAAATCGCCATCAGCGCGGCAGATTTCGCCAGCAGCCTCGGTCATCCGCCGCGTGTGGCGATGCTATCGTTCAGCAACTTTGGCAGCGTGGCGCACCCGCTGGCGGATAAGATGCGTGAGGCGGTGGAGATGGTCGTCAAGCAGCGCCCAGATATCCCCATCGACGGCGAGATGCAAGCCGATACCGCCGTCGTGGAGGAAATTATCACCAGTCGCTATCCGTTCAGCCGAGTCAAGGATGCCAACGTCTTGGTATTCCCCGGCCTCGCCAGTGCCAACATCGCCTATAAGCTGATTGCGCGTATCACCGAGGCCGAGGCGATTGGGCCGGTTTTGCTGGGCGCGGGCGCGCCGGTACAAGTCTTACAAGCCGGTGACGACGTGGATTCGATTGTCGCGCTGGCGACGTTTGCCGCCATCGACGCGCAACGCCGTAAATAACGCCCATTCTGTAGGGGAAACCCGCTGGGTCGCCCTGCGCCATGAGATACCCTTATCTTTGGTGTTCGTGGTCTGGATCGCCGCCCACCACAAACAACTCCTGCGCGGACACATGCGAGATCACTTGTTGGAACAACTTCTGCGCCAGCACATCGGCCTTGAAGCGCTGGGAGCGCGCCAGCAGACGTTACCATGCTGTCCAGTCCTCCTCGTTGAGACCCAAGCCTCCGTAGCAGATCCGTGACCCGGTGTGCGCCCTGCGCCATGACTTCGCCCAACAGCAGGGCAACCGCCCGCAGGTAGACCCGCTCTTGGCTGAACCCGTCACGCTGCTTAACGACTTGTCTAGTAAGTGCTTGACCATACTCTCGTTATGTGGCATTGTCTGCATGAGAAATGACTTCCGGGGAACTTTGGCTTCTTAACTACAGTTCTACCAGAGGTCATTTCTTTTTGCACTAAAGAGCCAAACGTCAGGGACGCGCCGTTGGGCGTCCCTACGGTTCGATATTTTGGTGATGATGCATGTCCACGACCATTGTGGTTGTAGGGACGTGCAACGGCACGTCCGTGACGTATTTATGACGTTTCGAGTGAAAATAATGAATCGTCAGACCACGACAAAGGGTTATTTTCAACATAGGCACGGATATGGTTAAGGCTATTTTCATCGCGGATGATCGCATCATGATAGCGACTCTGCCAGACCACAATAGGTTCACCGAGGTGTCCACGGAGGCGAGATGTGACCGCTCCCTTATAACCATTGATAACACGCCCCAGAACGGTTTTGAAACCGTCTTTATCCCCATCAAGACATAGAATGCCGTGGATGTGATTAGGCATAAAGATGAAAGCGTCTAGGCTCACATCGGGGTAATGATTGGGGATGGAATACCAGCATTCTACGGCGATGTCACCCGCTGGTGTATGCTGCATTTGTTGGTCTGTGATTATGCCGAACAGGTGTAATCTTTGGTGTGTACAGATGGTCACAAAATACGCACCGGATTGGCTATAGTCATATCCTTTTAGGCGGGGTGATTTACGTTGTGGGTATGCGACCATAACCCCTCAATCATGTATGGACGGTGGTTGAATGTGAACGCCCGGTTGGGCGTGGGTGATTCGGATTATTGGGCGTCCCTACGGTTCGATATTTTGATGGTGATGCACGCCCACGACCATTGTGACGGACGTTCGGTTAGGCGTGGGTGATTCGGATGATTGGGTGACGGACGCCCCGTTGGGCGTGGGTGATTCGGATGATTGGGTGGCGGACGCCCCGTTGGGCGTGGGTGATTC
>Ga0163147_10006001_pt1 | contig 14468 bp, 10 predicted proteins | sample OliLakLV19MP6G1_FD_148597 | JGI IMG/M metagenome (GOLD analysis project Ga0163147, IMG submission 148597) | Freshwater microbial mat bacterial communities from Lake Vanda, McMurdo Dry Valleys, Antarctica- Oligotrophic Lake LV.19.MP6.G1 | ecosystem: Environmental > Aquatic > Freshwater > Lake >...
AAACAAATATATGTCTGAAAAATTTACAGGAGTGTCGATAGCTACTTTACTGCCAGCACTCAATATTTCTTTTAGCACCTGCTTGCCCTTTTGAAGTATTTTCTTAGGTAGAGCTTGCTTGGTAGTTATGTACTCTGCACGTTCCTGGTATAACTCTTGCAAATTAGGTTGCAGTTTATCTTGCCATTTCTCCAGGAAGATCTCCCTGTTCTTGTCGTCTTCTTCTTGTCTACCGTAAGTGCTTTGGCCAAAATGAACTAGTCTCGCATCAGCGTCGCAGTAAGTCTTGTAACCAGCTTCTTTTATCTTCAACATAAAATCTACATCCTCATATCCCCAAGAATAACTTTCATCGAAACCGTCTACTTCTTCAAATCTATCCTTGCGCACAACCACCGAGGCTGCCGTGACTATATCAATGTAACGGCCATGATTAATATAAGGTAGACTTGGATCTTCATTTGGGAAAATATGCTCCGGGTGCAATTCCTGCGAAATACCTATACCGATGTGGTTTAAGTTGCCGTTGGGGAATAAGTGCAGGTTGCCAACAACCGCTATCTCATCTTGCTCAAAATGCCTGAGCATGGTAGCCAAATTATTATTTAGAAGCTCTGTGTCATTGTTGAGAAACCATATAAACTTACCTTTAGCTAAGGTAACACCGTAATTATTGCGAGAAGAGAACGACTTTAAGTGCGCAGCTTCCACAAACTGCAACTTTTGACGGTGAAGTTCGCAAAGTTCTTTTGTGCCATCTATTGAACCCTCATCCAGAATAATAATCTCGTAAGGAGTATAGTTAGGATCAATGTGGTCAAAGATTGAAAGCAAACAACGTTCTGTGAACTGAACGTTGTTTTTAGTTAATATAATAATGCTTGTTAACGGGTAAGCCATAATCTATTGTTATTTAAGCATAGCAATGTCACTTTTCACCATGATGTCAGCTAACTGACTTAAGTCAACTTTTGCCTTCCAGCCCAGTTGTATATTTGCCTTTGCTGGGTCACCAACCAAAAGATCAACTTCTGCCGGTCGGTAAAATTCAGGGTTAACTCTGACTAGCAATTCATGTGTTTTACTATCATAACCTTTTTCATCTTGGCCTTCACCTTCCCAGATAATTTCATTACCAATTGTAAGAAAAGACATTTCAATGAACTTCTTCACGGTTGTCGTCACACCTGTAGCTAAAATATACTCTTCTGGTATTTGTGCCTGTAACATCAAGTGCATACCTTGAACGTACTCCTTGGCATATCCCCAATCCCTTTTGGACTCCATATTACCAATCTCAAGCACTTCTTTAGAACCTTTTTGTCTGCGAGCAACTGTCATCGTGACCTTTCGAGTGACAAATTCAGGGCCTCTAAGCTCGGACTCATGATTAAAAAGAATCCCCCCTACTGCATACATATCGTAGGATTCTCTATAATTGACAGTCATCCAATGTGCATATAATTTGGCAACACCATATGGACTCCTGGGATAGAAGGAAGTAGTTTCCTTCTGAGGAGTTTCCTGCACTTTACCAAACATCTCACTGGTGGAGGCTTGGTAAAACTTAGTATCTGGCTTAAGCGATTTCAGGATATCTAGTATTTTTAGCGTAGCTAATCCATCAACTTCTGCTGTCAATAAAGGTTGCTTGAAAGATGTGCCAACAAAGCTCATTGCAGCAAGGTTATAGACCTCGTCAGGCATAACCTCTTTGAGCACGCTATACATATTTGAATACTCAAGTAGATCAAAGTCCAGTAATTTGACCTTGTCTATAATATCCAATCTTTGCAGACGCCAAAGATTTTGTGTACTGGTTCGACGGATTCCTCCATATACTTTATAATTCAAATCAAGAAGGTGTTGTGCTAAAAAAGATCCATCCTGTCCGGTGATACCTGTAATAAATGCTACTTTGTTCGACATTTGTATAAATCTTAAGTTAAAATTTCTTTATTGTAGTTAGCAATATGAATATATTACCACAGCATTTAAGTTACTTCTTACTGTTTATTGGAATAACTTTAGGACTATTCTTGATCAGCACTTTTGTGAGGATGATCAAGCCTAGAGTAGGGTATGGACTAATCATAATTTGCGGTTGGGTAATATTTATTAATATCCTAGCGCTCTGTGATTTCATAGGTATTCCAGTTTTTCAGACCACATTAGCCATTGTTTTTGGAGCGGTAATACTAGCTATTCTGCAAATTCTAAGGTTTAAAGATAAATTTAAAGATGTATACCTATCGCATAATTCCTTTAAGGAGTTAACTGCGCTTTTCATTGTCTGGCTGGTGGTGCTAGGTGCGATCTCAATACCATTGTTGCGTATATTTCCTCAATTTACAGCAGTACCCGGACACTTTGTGAGCAATGACAGCGTTGTTCATGGATTATTCGCGAGAGGTTTTGAGTTCACACGTAGTTTGGACATCGCCAATTACTATAACGTGGGTTACCCACGTGGTATCCATTCATTCTTACACTATGCAAGCGATGCTTTGAATATCTCACCTGTCTATAGTCTGTTACCTGGAAGTTTGTTTGCGTTGTCATTTCTAGTTTTTGCCTTTGAATCTATTATAGAGAAGTATAAGTTTAGCTTTTTTGCCAGACTACTAATCACGATTCTAGGTGCTTCGTCATTCTTAGTCTTAGCGTCTGCATACCAAGGATTCTTAGCACAGATTGCTGTAATACCTATTGTAGTTTTTGGTGCCAGCTTCATCCTTATGTATAAATTTACCAAGGCAAATTTATTGGTTTTTGCTCTTATCTCTATTTGCGTCTTAAATATATATGGAGTCTTTGGTCTTTCTATCTTAGGGGTTAGTTTCCTAGTAAAGTTAATACAGTATTTTTTCTCAGGTGGAAGGAAGAACTTCAGACAGAACCTGCAAATTCTAATTTTAGAATTGAATCTTCGTCTCAAAGACTCAGTTTGGTTATTGCCTTTAGCAATATTATTGCTTCCTTCAGCCTTTGCTACTTTTAACATCCTGAGCCTGCAACAGAGTGGTAGTGTGGGGTCAGATTTACTCAGCTCAGTCGGCAATCTCCCTGCAGGCTTTCTTTCACCGCTGCATCTGACTGGTAGCTGGATTTCAACCTTGACTTACAGAGACTATCCTCAAGGTGGAGAATCTGGTCTGACATATTTATTATTAACAGTCTTTGCCATCCAAGTTTTTTTCTTCTCTAGATTAAAGAGTAATTCACTTAAAGCACTAACTGCTATTCTGCTTTTTTTGAATCTACTTACAATTGTAGTATTCAAAAACCAGTATTTACAATTTAAATACTTTACTTTCCTAATTCCAGTCTTCTTATTTAGTGTGGGAGTATCTATATATACCTCTCTGACAAATAAGAGATTTGCAATGGTTATAGTGGGAGTACTGGTTATTATTAATCTTTTATTACCACTGAGAGCTTATAAGTTGATTCCCGTGTTATACCAGTTTCAACTAAGTGAGATTGAATATATTGACAGCAATTACATTGAAAAGGGCAGTGCCTTGATACTAACTAAAGAAGACTGGGTTCAGTATTACCGTAGCGGTAGCGATGACTATTATCCATTAACTTTGTATCTCACCAAAGATTATATAAATCAAAAATTGGACTACGTTATTATGGACAAAGCATATCTACCAGAAATTACAGATTACTTAAATACCAACATTAGCCTTAGAGATCAACTACTCACGAAGTGCAATATCCCTTACGCTGAGCGCTATTTAATCGTAGACTTAAACTGTAAATTAGACTTATAAAACCATGTCGACCAAAATACTCTGTTTCGATCTCGATGATACCCTCATTGACGATAGCTATAAATTTGAAATCACTTTTTGTGATTGCATCAAAACTATCTTACTTGCTTTTGAAACTAAAGCTCCGCAGATCGATGAGATCTTGCAATTGGCTAGGCAGTTGGATAATGACAAACTCCTCAGCTGGCCAGCTGAAAGGCGATATAGCCCTGAGCGACTTTTAAGTACTTGGCTGGATACTTACCAAAAACTTTGCCAATTACACAATGTCGAAGCTAAACCTCATGTAAATTTGATTTTAGAAGGCTTGGTAATGCAGAACTTTGACCCACCATATTTTGTTATTCCTGGAGCAATTGAAACTTTGGAAGCGTTGAAAGAACAAGGAATTTATCAACTGCGACTATTGACCGTAGGCACTGAGGCAATTCAAAGCAAAAAAATCCACAGAACCGGACTAAACAAGTTCTTCCAAGAAATCAATTTCGTAGTTGATGGAGATAAAAAAGCAGTGCTTAGTAGGTTGGCCGACGAGTATGGCATTGAAAATATTACTATGGTAGGCAATTCAATCCGCAGTGATATTAATCCCGCACTGGAAGTTGGTGTTAAGGCAGTTTACATCCCTAGAGGCAGCTGGCATATGTTCAGAGCAGAGCCTATCAACCAGCTTTATAGCAAACTCAGCGATATTGCTGAGTTACCCAAGCTCATCTAGATCTGGCTTAGACTGAAGGTAATCCCTAGCTAGTTCCAGTAATTGTGACTTTTCATTCACAAGTGGCTCGTCAATGACCTTTTCTAATAGATAATTTAACATCTTTCCCATTGATTTTCCTGGCTGTAGCCCGAGCTCTGCCTTTAAATCATGTCCTTTGATATCTAGGTCTGTAATTTTCAATGCCATGTCTTTAGCTGTAATCACTGCTATTCGTTCAGATAAGACCTGTAACTCGCGCGGATTGAAAGCACTTTTGGGATTGGCCAATGCGTCTGCTATTCTTAATTTCAGTAATTCATTAATCATCTCCACTGAGCCTAAGTTGCGAATAAAGCGCCTAATCGCAGAGTCTTTCCAGCCACCAGCGAAACTGGCTTCAGAGTGTTCCTCACGCACGCGCTCTAGTTGCTCGTCAGTAAGAAAGTTTGGATCGAGCAGTGTGTGATCTACATCAATCTGCAGAGATTCTGCGTTGGCAAGATCAGTCAACTTCACACCAATAGCGCTATTGCCTAGACTGCGCCCAATAACCCGAATAATCCCAGAATGAGTTACCAATAATATATGCTTGCCCCAATGCTTCATCAGGAGGTTGAATAGAACTACCTTGACTCGTGATTCCACCGCACTGATAGTTTCGCCACCGGGTAGATATTCTTGACGCTGTGCAGAATTGCCTGGATAGCTAGCTAAGTCAGGGTACTTCAGGCTGAACTCCTCCCAACTTAATCCCTGTAACTCTCCAAAGTGCCTTTCTGCTAACCGTGGCTCTAAAATAACTGGTAGGTTTAATTTGGCTGCCACGATGTCAGCTGATTCTTGAGCTCTGCTTAAAGGCGAACTAATAATCACTTCAATCTTGCTCATGGCTAGGTGTTCTGCAGTTGCCGTCACTTGCTCCCTGCCAACAACTGTAAGCGGGTCATCAAGTTGGCCGTTGACCTTTCCACTAATGTTTAACCCACTTTGTCCATGTCTTAATAGAGTTAGAGTAGTAATATTATCAATTTGATTTTCTTCATTGTAAGCAATAATTTTGCCTAAACTGTCTTTGCGCCAATCAGCTGTAGGGTAATAGAACATATGATGCCTAATCAGTAGCGTAGTCTTAGCAATCTCAGCGTTGGAAAAACGCAAGCGGGTCAAAATCTCTTTTGCCATGTCAGCACCTACCTTATCATGTCCATAGAAATGAGTACCATTGGCGTCTTGAGTCATTGTTCTAGGTTTGCCAATGTCATGCAGCATAGCGGCCAACTTGACACTATCTTCGGCTAGATCTACTGTTTTTAAGGAATGAGTGTAAACATCGTCAACATGAAATTGAGGCTGATCTACACCTATGCACTCTAAGAGTTCCGGGATAAATAACTCCAGCAACCCAGATACTCGCATTAGCTCAATCCCAATGGAAGGTTTAGCCGAATAGAGCAGTAACTTAGTAAATTCATCGCGTACTCTCTCCAAAGACACGTGCTTGGTAACGTGCAGGGTATCTTTAATTGCCTCAAATGTGGCTGTATCAAAACTAAAGCCTAGATTGGCAGCTAGCCTGCAACCGCGCAAAGACCTCAAACCATCTTCTGAGAATCTCTCTAAAGGATCGCCTACTGCTTTTAGCAACTTAGCCTGCAAATCCTTAACCCCACCAAAGGGGTCCACCACATCCTGGTCGGTAACCTCGGCGTCGTCTAGTTTGAGAGCAATTGCGTTGATAGTAAAGTCTCTTCTAGCCAAATCCTCCTGGATGGTTTTGGTAAACTCCACTTTGGCTGGCCATCTACCTCCAAAATAATCTGCTTCGGATCTATAAGTGGTAATTTCTATATCTTGCATTTCTCCTGCCTCATCAGGCAGCAGCACTAACATTGTGCCGAATTTTGCTCCCGTGGGGATAGACTTTGGGAATAGTGCTTCAACTACCTCAGGATAGGCATTGGTGGCAATGTCATAGTCTTTAGGGTTCTTGCCCAGCAATATATCTCTCACTGAGCCGCCAACTAGATAGGCCTCGTGTCCAGCAGCCTGCAGAGTCTGAGCTGCATCTAACACATATTTTGGTAAATCCTTTTTAATCTGCGTCTTAATTTGCATGTCAATTTTGATATGACTAATTGTATCAGGCATGGCTATTGATGTCGCCTGCTTGGTTTGGCTAGCTTGCTTGACTAGCTAGCCAGGGTGAAACGGAATACTGGCATGATCAATACTGAATACTTTGTTTTTAGCCTGCTGATGCAGGATGTCAGCACTGCGCAAAGTAAAGGAACCAAATTTATGATTAATCTGATCAATGGCTTTATCTAGCTGTATCAACTTGGAAGAGCGTGATTCCAATAGTTGTGGCTGTTGCCCAGAGTGTAAATGCGTAATTGTCACTGCCATAAGCCTAACTTCAATACCATTGATGTCAAGGCCTTGCAGTAATTTGTCTGCTGCTTGATAAAGATGCTCCCCATGATCACTAAAAAATCCTAAAGCTATTTGAGCATGGAGTCTAGGCTTGCGCCCCCAGCCGTAATTCTCTTCTCTAGCAGGTCTTAAAATTAGACCGACCGCGCCTGCCAATTGCTGGTATTTACGTAAACGTAAACTAAGTTTTTCACATAGTTTACGTGCCAAAGTCTGGAGTTCATGCAAATCGCTGGTAGCACGGTCTAAAGTGTGAGCATGCTGCATAGACTTCTTGGGCTTGCCTATTAGATTGGAATGTACAGGATCTTCACATTCACCGTTGGCAATCAGCTGTAGTCTATTCCAATAGCTTCCTACTAAACTCTCTAGTACTCGCTTATCCAAAGCACGGATCTGGGCGGTATTGTGGATACCCAGGCTATGCAGTTTGGGTATAGAGTTATAGCCAATCCCCCAAATCTCGCGGAAGCTAAGCTGATCCAGGAACTCAAAGCGCCGTTCCCAAGGAATCACTGTTAAACCATCAGGTTTCTTAAAATCTGAGCCTACTTTAGCTAAAAGCTTATTGGAGCTCACCCCGATAGAGCATTTAAGTACAGGGCTAATCTTTTCAGCTATTGTGTCTTTGATTTGTTGCGCTAATTCGACCACGCTGAGCCAAGGTCGAATAGCCAGGTAGTCAGTCATGTCTAGGAAGAATTCGTCAATACTATAAACTTCTAAGGTATCTGTAAACTGCTGCATAATCTTGGTTAATTGTTTATTGAATTCATAATAGTTTTCATGTTTGGGAGTAATCGTAATTAACTCTGGGCAAGCCAGTTTCGCCTCTGGCAATCGCATGAAACTAGCGACGCCCCGGGATTTGGCTTCATAGGATCTAGCCAGGATCGCCGCACCCTGATAATTGTTCGAGCTCACCACTGCCACTGGCCTACCTCGCAGGGATGGATTTAATACCTGTTCTACTGAAGCAAAGAAAGCATTCATATCTAGATGGAAAATAATACTCATACGAAGATTATAGCGAATATTGCTTCGAAGCCGAAATGATTTTCGGTTATGTTATGATGGGCTAATATCTAATAAATTCATAATGCGCAATACTTCTTGGCAGAAAGTGGCTGATTGGTACGACAAACATCTAGGCAAAAGCGGCGAGGGTACGTACCACAAAGAGGTTATTTTACCTGAAATCTTAGCGCTGTTACAGAGCGAATTTCCTGAAAATTCTTCAGCGCACACTGGCAGTTCACCCTTAATTCTGGATTTGGCTTGTGGACAGGGAATTATTACCAGAGAATTAGATAAATTAGGTTTTAAAGTTAGCGGACTAGATCTAGCTGCAGATTTAATCGTAGCGGCTAAAAAGTATTCAAATAAACATATTAATTATTTAACAGGTGACGCAAGACAGGCCAGCAAGTACTTCCCTGGTCAAAAGTTCAATGCCATTTTATGTGTATTGGCAATACAAAACATAGCTGAAGCAGAACTGGTAATTTCTGAAAGTAAAAAACTTTTAGCCACAAATGGTAAGCTGATTATTGTGATCAATCACCCTTGCTTCAGAATCCCCAGACAGAGTAATTGGGGTTGGGATGAATCTAAGAAACTGCAGTACCGACGGATTGATCTTTATGGTACAAGTCTATCTATCCCGATTGAATCCAGACCATTCAAAGCCAGAAAAGACGCAAATATCAAGAATGAAATCACCTGGAGTTTCCATCGTCCCTTGAACTATTATTTTGACATTTTAGCTAAGCAAGGACTCAGCGTCAATGGTTTAAAAGAGTGGTACTCAAATAAGACTAGTGAGCCGGGCGGTAAAGCCAAAGCAGAGAATGCAGCGCGACAGGAATTTCCATTATTTTTGTGCTTTGTAGCCAACTGATAAGCCAGCTAGTTAGCCAAGTAGACTGCCAAATTTTACAAATCTATCCAATAGACCAACCAATATTATATAATCTACCAGTTAATTTAGTAATTCACCTATGTCGACTGCAAACAGCACCAATCTTCAAAGTTCGGATCTCATTGGACAACGCGAGCTACGCTTAGCAAAAGTTGCTAAGTTGCGTGAACTAGAAATAGATCCATACCCAGCAAAAACTTACTGTACTCATACAATTGGCCAGATTATTGATGCTGGTGAAGATATAATTGGAAGTGAAGTTGTAGTGGCAGGTAGAGTTGGTCCAATCAGAGGACATGGGAAGATTCTGTTTATCGATATTAATGAGGACAATGCCAAGCTGCAATTATATGTCAAAGCTGATGTATTAGAAGTTAAGGAAATTGCAGGTGGGAGAACTCTCAAATTTGACGAGCTAGATCTAGTAGACTCTTTTGATTTTATAGAAGCTTATGGAGAAATCACTAAAACTCAGAGTGGCGAATTATCTGTACAAGTGAACTATCTAAGAATGTTGGCCAAAGTTATTAGGCCATTGCCAGCTACTCTCGAAGATAAGGAAGAGCGCTTCAGACGCAGGTATGTTGATATGAATGTCAATCCTGAAGTGCGTGAACGAATGAAAAGGCGAAGTTTATTCTGGCAAGCGCACCGAGATTTCTTCAATGACCGTGGATTTTATGAAATAAGCATCCCAGTAATTGAGCATGTACCCGGTGGTGGCGACGCTGTGCCATTTACCACGCATATGAACGCACTGAAGGAAGATTTCTTTCTTAGGATTTCGCACGAACTTCCTTTGAAAAGACTAATTGGTGCAGGGTTTAATAAGGTTTATGATATTGGGGCTAGATTCAGAAATGAAGGCCTTTCGGATGAGCATTTACCTGAACATGTAGCTATGGAATTTTATTGGGCATATGCTGATTGGGAGAATGGGATGAAGCTGATACAGGAGCTTTACAAATACATTATTGAGAAGGTATATAGCGGACAAATGGTATTTAATATCAGAGAGTTTGAAGTTGATTTTTCCAAGGAATGGGAGCTGCTGGATTTCAATTCAATCATGCAGGAACGTTATGGAATTAAGGATATTTACACTATTACTATTGAAGAAGTTAAAGAACTATTAACTAAGAACGAAATTGAATTTGATAGAAGTGTAAATATTGGACGGGGTGTAGACGCGCTATGGAAAAGAATCAGAAAAACAATTAATGGTCCAGCATTTCTAATAAATCACCCTAAATATTTATCTCCACTGCAGAAGCCAAGTCTGGAGAACCCTCTGATGGTGGAGAGATTTCAGCCAATTATTGCTGGCAGTGAATTGGGCAATGGCTGGAGTGAGGTCAACGACGCAGTAGATCAATACGACAGATTCTTAGAACAGCAAAAGTTGAGAGATGGTGGTGATGCTGAAGCACAATGGTTAGATATTGATTATGTAGAAATGCTGGAGTATGGAATGCCGCCGACATTTGGCTACGGTCACTCTGAAAGGGTATTCTGGTTTTTGGAGAATGTAACTGCAAGAGAAGGTGTGCCTTTCCCGCTATTAAAAATGGATTACGACAGGTTAAGCAGGGTTATTTACAAAGATGCCTTTGCCCAGCTTGAGTCTGCTAATAAAGATACAGTGGCTGATCTGCGGGATAATCAGAAACTACTGGCATTGCCTAAACTAGGGTTAGCTAGCATCGATGCTCAAGTATCTGAGCGCTTCCCTGGCATTAAGTTTGGCTACCTGGTTCTTGAAGGAGTGAATGTCACTATGGCTAATAAAGCACTGAAGCAACTAAAAGTTAAAGTGGAAACAGATGCTAAGCAGTCATTTCCAGACAAGCAAACCCTGAAGAATACTAACAACATTTCCGGGTTTAGAAAAATTTACCAGGCTAGTGGAGTTGATCCGGACGGTCGTATGAACAGCGCCGAAGCATTGATCAGTAGGGTCTTGAGCGGGAAAGGAATCTACAACATTAACAATGTGGTAGACACGTACAATGCCACCTCTGTGGAGCTTAGCCTGCCGATGGCTGCTTATGACTTAGATCAAGTCGTTGGTAATTTACAGTTAAGATTTGCCGCCGAGGGTGAGACCATTCAAAAAATTGGTGAAACTGAACCGACAGTTATCAAGGCTGGAGAATTGGTCTACAGTGATAGTGAAGGTGTAACCTGCGTTGACTTTAATTATCGAGACGCTGATCGCACCAAAGTTACAGGGCAGACAAATAGAATCATAGTATTTGTGGACGGACATCAAGATGTAAGCAACCAACAAATAGAAGCTGCTTTGGCTATTCTACAAGACAGGCTAAGTGAACACACTGGAGCTAAAGCCACAGGTTTTAATATTGTAGTAGCAAATGATGTCAGTCTGGCCAATACCTACATTGCTAATCATCATCTCAGCTCTTTTCCTAGCCTAGATGACACTCGCAAACTACTACGTGAGAGTGTAAGTGATGAATATCAACGCCATCACGCCGAAATGGTATCTAAGGCCATGCGCGAATATGCTTCGATCATGGCCGAAAAATACCCTGAGCTTTCTGACAGCGAAGCCTTTGACCCGGAACGTTGGGCTGTATGCGGATTGGTTCATGACTGGGACTATCAATTTGATCCTGAGGGCCACCCAGAGCGGAATGTAGATAGGCTGCGTGCAAAAGGCTATCCAGAAGACATCATCCTAGCCATTCTCGGCCACAAACTTGAATTGAATACCTCGCGCATTAGCAAAATGGCGCAGGCCTTACTCGCAATTGACGAGATGTCTGGTCTGTTATTTGCATACAGTAAGATGAAAGGCGGCTACAATGATATGGAGGTCAAAGGCGTCCTGAAAAAATTCAAAGACAAAGGTTTTGCCGCTAAGCTAAACCGTGCTGACATTGAACTTGGCATTCAAGAGCTAGGCATCACTTTAGAAGAGCATATTCAAAACCTTATCAGTACGTTTCAACATTAGGGCAGTTGGGCAGTGTAGCACTTGTTCATAGCACTTGTTCATAGCAATTGCTTAAAGCGCATGTTATAGCTCTTGCTCTGAGTCATCTTCTGCATCTAGGCTTTCCTCATTTGCATTTGCCTTGCGCAAATGCTCTGGAGCTGAGAATAGATTTATGTAGTTAGCACTAACGGAAAAATTAGCCTTAAGCTCACCGTCCTTGCTTTGATAGGCGGATGCTTCAGGCTTGCCAAATACTAGCACCACATCCCCCTTACGGACCCGCTTCCCAACGACCTTGGTTTGGTTACTAAATCCCACAACATCGTAGAAGCTTACCTCGTCTTGGCGGTCTTGGCCTCTGTATTCGTTGATTGCCATGCCAAATTTAGAGAACTCTTTGCCGGTTTTTGTAGTAAGGGTTTCGGCGTCCCTTGTAGCACGTCCCATGAGGACTAGGGTTTGTTGATTCATTATCAGCAAACTAAAATTAGATATGCCTAATCTTAGAGCTACCTAATGAGGAAGTTATAAACAAACTAGAAATTATCTCTTACAAAAGCAAAGTTTTCAGTAGATCTAGGTCAGTTGTCCAACTTCCTGAATCTATATCCCACCATTCCAATCCATTGAACTGTAGTTTGTATTTATCTGTAGGTCTAGTCACTCCACCTAAGTAGACAAATCTTTTGCCATGCATTTGTGCCCATAATATTGCTTGCAGCATCATATACATGCCTAGGTTACTATTACTAAGCTCCAATTTATAAAACGGGTAAGAATAATGCAGTATCTCTTCGTTCTGATAGCTGATTGCATAACCTAAATCAGGTTGGGAGTTAAAGGTGAAATTAAACAGCAAATTGAAATTATGATTAACAGTTAATAACTCACGGATTTTTGCTGCGGAAAACTTCGTCTCTGGAAATTTCTGACTATAAAATTCTTTGCCTAAAGCATGGATTTGCCAACGGTAGATCACTGAAGCTAGTGGCAACGATTGTGCCACTAGGTCTAAATTATGTTTTTTAAGAATACGTCTATTTTCACTCGTTAAAGTAAACTCTGCCAAATCTAAGCGCAAGGATCTGGTGGTATAAATATAACCGGGATGCTTTCTACCCCATAGAAATCCCTCTGCAAAGAGTCTGGTAACCTCATCTGCCAGAGGAGCAACTATAGTTTGCTCATTATAAATTAAATACATTAATGCAAAACTTTCAAGCTAATTATTAAGAGACCTAAAATCACTGCCCCTATGCTTAAAAACAATGCTGTACGAATATTGTTATTTAGAGTAAGGTTTTGGTCAGTTGGTACCTCACCCCCGACTTGACCACTCACTTGGGCACCTAAAGCTTGATTGAGGCTCTCAAAAAAATTAGGTATGGACTTTTGTCCTGCTAGACGTGTAGTATAGCCACCCTTATTACTACCTAATTTCATCTCTGTAACTACGCTGGCGAAGTTTGAAAGGTTATAGAATAAGCCAACATTGCCTGGATCGCAACGTAATTTATCTAGCAAAGGGTCAACTATTCCTCCAGACAGTACTCCTATTATTTCATTACTGCCATTTGACTTGAAAACAGGGCCCCCACTATCACCAAAACACATACCCACCTCAGAATTAAACTCCACAAAAAAACTACTACTAATTGATCTACTGCAACCCTCACCTGACTTGCGTTTAAAACTGTCAGGACTAGCTTCGCCACTACTGATACCAGCTCCATACGCCACAATTGAAACCTCGCAACTTGGAGTGATGGGAGCGCTGTTTACCTGACCGTAACTAGTTAGATTGATTGGCCTTGCCAGTTTGGCAATCGCCACATCAGGACCTTTATTTGAGCTAGGGTCAAAACCAGTCAAAAAGCTAATACTACTAATGTCCACTAATTCTTCCTCTTCTAAGCTAAACTCATTAATTCCAAATTTAAAATTATCGCCAGCTGAATATGCAAGACAATGCCCTGCTGTGATAATCGTGAGCGGGTCGAGTAAAGTCCCTGCACAGACCTTATTTTGGTCGGAAATGATGTAGCCTACAAACTCGTAGCCAGGTTCCAGCCTTCCGGACACCAAGGCTTTACCGGTTTTGGCTGCATTGGAGTTTCCCTCTATAAGCAGCGCACCAATAACTATGGTTAGGGCCACTGCAAGAAAAGCCACTAACAATCCTAAAAATCTCTTATTCACAGGCCGAATGTTTAAGTTACTACTTAAATAATACTCAATTTGCCTAAAAAAGCTAATTGTAAGAGTTTTTTTACCGTGCGTTAAGCTTTTGCAAATCTTGAGCAGTTATAAATGGACAATATTAAATACTATCTATGAACTGGGAAACCGACATGAATTCAATTCGATCTTTGCGTCTTTTTTGTGCAATCGTGTGCATCTGGTTAGCATGGCAGTTTTGCCAAACAAATATACATGCTGATAGCTTTTTCCCTACAGGAGAAATCGACAACTGCCAATTTGCCAGCACAATTGGAGTTCAGTATCAAAATCCAGGCATAGGTGTGAATTTTAATGCTGGCAGCTTGCAAGGCGAGTCCGGAAATTGGCTTCAAAACAAGACAATGAATGATGTAGCTGATATAAGCTTTCCCGATGCGCGCCGCTACCCAGGTGTAGCCGACTCCGTGTCAGTACCGCCAAATACCAAGG
>Ga0163147_10006002_pt1 | contig 14466 bp, 12 predicted proteins | sample OliLakLV19MP6G1_FD_148597 | JGI IMG/M metagenome (GOLD analysis project Ga0163147, IMG submission 148597) | Freshwater microbial mat bacterial communities from Lake Vanda, McMurdo Dry Valleys, Antarctica- Oligotrophic Lake LV.19.MP6.G1 | ecosystem: Environmental > Aquatic > Freshwater > Lake >...
GGCCCTCTTCCAGCATTGCCAGGGCTTCCAGCACATCCGGATTATCAATTTCATCACGCAACAGGCGCTTCTCACCCTTATCGCGCCGTGGTTCCGGCGGCGGGCGGCGCTCACGCCGTGCCTGTGTCGGCGCGGGTTGCAATGGTTCACGCTCCAACCCAAGCAGCGCCGCTGGCGTAATCCCCTCATCATTGCGGCTGCGTGCCAGCGATGCCACCCGATCCGTCGCCTCGCTCAGCTTGTCCGGCTTGAATTCCTCGTGCGCCAGGCTCCCAGCCAACTCGACAATGACAGTCTCGCGGACGACATTAACAGCAACAACCTCGCCAGGCCCGTCGGGTGTTTGTACCCAGGCCCCCTTGCGCGGCAACTCTGTCTTGATCTGAAGGTATTGTTCGTGCTCATATGCCAGGCAACACAACAAGCGGCCACACACGCCACTGATCTTGATTGGATTCAGCGGCAGATCCTGGTCCTTGGCCATCTTGATCGAGACCCGCGCATAATCAGGTAGAAAGGTCGAACAGCACAAAATCCGGCCACACGGGCCGATTCCACCAAGCAATTTGGCCTCATCACGTGGACCAATCTGGCGTAACTCGATCCTGGCACGGAACAAGCGCGCCAGATCACGAACCAACATGCGAAAATCGACACGCTTCTCCGCCGTGAAATAGAACGTCAGCCGCGAGCCATCGAAGCTATATTCCGCCTTGACCAGCCGCATTGGCAGGCCATGTTCCGTGATCTTCTCGGTACAGCGTGCCAGCACTTCACTCTGCCGTGCATTCAGCGAATTCAAGCGCTCAAAATCGATCGGTTCGGCCAACCGCAACACTGGCTTCAGATCGCCAATCACCTCATCATCGGCAACATCACTAGGCGGATACGCGACTTTGGCCAGTTCAGGGCCGCGTACCGTTTCGACGATCACCTGATCGCCCTGAGCTAATGGCGAAAGCCCATTCGGATCGAAATAATAGGTCTTCCCCGAATCCTTGAAGCGGATTCCAACGACGATTGGCATACTGTTTATCCTTCAGCCCACCCCAACACTTTATAGGTGCGGACGGTCTTTTCTTTCCCTTTGAGTTGGTAATCGCCCATCTCCTGGACGCGGAAGCGATTGCCGATTGCCTGAAGCGTCGCCTCGCCAATCAGCACCGTATTCGTCTCTGCACGGCCTTCCAACCGTGATGCCGTATTGACCGTATCACCGATCACGGTATACTCCAGCCGCTGGCGGGTTCCGAAAAACCCAGCATAGGCTGGGCCAGTATTGACGCCAATCCGAAAATCGAACCGGCGGCTAGAATCATCAAGGCGTGCCATCAGTGCGCGGTGCGCCTCGATCATATCCAGCCCAGCTGCAACCGCATTGATCGCATACTGGCTTGGGTCATTCACATCGCTGAGTTGTGGGGCACCAAACAGTGCCATTATGCCATCGCCAATATATTTATCCAATGTGCCATTATGCTTAAAGATCATCTCAGTCATATCATGCAGGTATTCGTTCAGAAGATCCTGCATCGCCCTTGGCGAGAGCTGTTCCGATAGCATCGAAAAGCCCTTGATATCGGCAAACAGCACACTGACGGTCAGTTCCTCTGGCTCACGCAAACGGCCATGTTCGCTAAAATAGGAAGCAACCTCATTAGCGATATTGGGCGAGACGAAGCGCTCGAACAACTGGCGGCGTTCGGCCTGCTGGCGCAATTCGTCGGTCAGGCGCGCACGTTCAATATTCAATCCAGCATAGCTGGCAACCGCCGAGAGCAGATCGCGCTCGCGATCACCAAACTGATCACGGCCAGCCGAATCAAGATAGATCAAGCCACTGGCCTTGCCCTCGCTGAACAACGGAACACACAGCGCCGAACGAATATTGGCGCTGATGATACTCTGCGAACCAGCAAAATCCAGCCGCGCATCACGCGTCAGCACCGCCTCGCCTTCCATGGCCTTGCGCGCAATCGTCGAGCTAATCGCAACATCGCCCTGGTCCGGTGGGTAGACAACCCGAGGCACCAGTTCACCGCCCTGGTTGAGCATCAGCAAGCCACGCTGTGCCGGAACGATCCGCAGCGCCTCCTCCATCACAGCGTGGAGCAGTTCGCGCAGATCAACAATACTGCTGAGGCGTTTGCTGATCTGATAGAACTCACGCACTCCCAATGCCAGTTCTGGCAATTCGGCAGCCTGCGCTTCACGAACCTGGCCGAAACTGAGTGGGAAATATTTACTATCATCAAGAACAACGCTCTGTGCAGCACGCTCTTCATAGTGAATCTCGTATGGTCCGAGCTGAATCAGATCGCTATCATTCAGAATCTCTTCCTTGACGCGCAAACGATTGACAGACAACCCATTGCGGCTGTCGAGATCCTTGATCCACGCCTCACGCCCACGCAATTCAATCAGCGCATGACGGCGCGAAATAAAGGCATGCTGAAGCACAATATCGTTTTCGAGCGCACGCCCAATGGAAAGACCCTTTTCCGTGATTGGAAAGGTCTGCACAATGCCATTGATCTCAACAGAAAGGCGTGACATAGGCGCACCTGCGAGAACGAATACAGGCGAATATGGTTCTATAAAAGCAGTATGAGTATACCAGAGATGCCAGGCCGAAACAACATATGATCAACCCTCGTGTGCTATACTCTGAGTGGAACCCATTTCGAAAGCGTTACGCTATGCTACTTGGTTGTTCGATCTCACACCGCCACATCGCCCAATGGTCAAAACACCTTGTCACCACTGCTGCCCCTTTTTACCTGACCGAAGCGCTCGCCGCTCAACTCCCGCCAACACTCCTGACCTTCGAGCGGCAGGAATTTGCCTATGTTCAGTTCGATCTCTCGCTGCGCGATTCCTATACAACCTATGCCATTCATCCCGAGGGAATTGCCTTTACCCTGCTGCATCCGCATGCATTCGATCAACTACCACCGATACTACAAAATGCCCTGATCGAAACCCAGTGGTCACTTGGGCGTGGGCAAATCTATGTATGGGATGCCATCCGCTCATTGGTCGAATCATCTCCTGGCTATTATCTCGCGCCATCACGCTGTACATCAACCGCCGATGGAACCAAATTCGCCCTCGATAGCCAGATCTGGCACTATTTCTCACCAGAAACCCGGGCAGAATGGCTGTTCTCTTTCATTACCAGCCATCATCCGCCATACGAAACGATCCAACTCAGCAAACAGGAATGGTCAACCATCGATCCATATCATCGCCAGATCGTCAAAAAGCTCGCGAATAGTTTTGCCTATGAAAGCGGGGCCAACTGCTTCTCCACCACCCTTGCTGCCGTAACTGCCGATCCCGTGCTGGCAACAACGATCAGCACACTCTGGCTGCATCAGGTACCCTTCCTACGCAGCATCAGCGCCTATGGGTATCGGGTTGCCGCAGAATACCGCGAACCAATTCCAGGGCTGCGCGATGCGATTTTTATCTGGTGGGGGCCAGATAATGTTGCCCGCCATGCATGTTACCTGCTCTACGATGGAATTGTACTCAATAAGAATGCACAGGCATGGTATGCGCCACGGCAACTCGTCCTGCTCGATGATGTGATCGCCTATTGGCGGGACGAAGGCATGCGTATGACAGTACATACCCGCCAATAACTCAGTTTAGTGTAGCAATTCCGCCTGTATTGTAGGCGCGCAAACGCAAAGCGGGTGTGGGTGCAACTCCAGAATAATTCCCCTTCCGCTTTTCTGCAAATCCGCTAGAATTGATGGGAGGCGCGCAAACGCAAAGCGGGTGTGGGGTGCAACCCCAGAATAATTCCCCTTCCGCTTTTTTTGTAAATCCGCTAGAATTGAATGAACAGACTGCAACGGCACAGCACGATGCTTAAAGAAACTGTAATTGCATTATGGAAGCCGACTGAGTTATGCTAAATATATACAGCCGTTCACAATCGCGATGTTCCGATGGCATGATTTAGTGCTTGTTGAATGCTGCATATAAACGCCCACGAAGCCTTGTTTACAACATACTATAGAGGGTCATTGCATGGCGATACTGGATAATCAGCAGGTTGCAACTCCCCCACAGCAACCCCAGGAAGTTCAGGTGCCAACGATGGTAATCCAGCCAACCAAGGGCTGGCAGGCGCTCCAACTTGGTGAACTCTGGAAATACCGTGAACTCCTGTACTTCCTGATCTGGCGCGATGTGAAGGTTCGCTATAAGCAAACCCAGCTTGGCATTGCATGGGCGCTGATTCCGCCATTTGTTACAATGCTGGTGTTCTCACTCATTTTTGGCAATCTAGCAAAGATCGAATCGGATGGCATTCCATACCCAATCTTTAGCTTTGCTGGGCTACTGCCATGGCAACTCTTCTCACTCGCCCTCACCAGTGCCTCAAACAGCCTTGTCAATAGTGCAAATCTGCTGCGCAAGGTCTATTTTCCACGGCTTACGATCCCGGTTGCCAGCGTATTGGCTGGCCTGGTAGATTTTGGTCTTTCATTTCTGGTATTGATTGGCATGATGGCCTATTATCGGATTATACCAACCCTGGCGATCCTGCTGCTGCCCGTCTTCACCCTGCTCACCCTTGTGACGGTCATGGGGGTTGGGTTGTGGTTGGCTGCCCTGAATGTACAATACCGCGATATTCGATATGTCGTGCCGTTTATGACCCAAATCTGGATGTTTGCTACGCCAGTTGTCTACCCAAGCAGCCTGTTCCCAGAACCATGGCGCACACTTTCTGGGCTGAACCCAATGGCTGGCGTTATTGAAGGCTTTCGCTGGGCACTACTCGGCACGCAACCGCCTGGCGCAATGATCATTGTTTCATCAGCCGTCGCCATTCTGGTGCTAATCACCGGGCTTATGTACTTCCGGCGGGTAGAACAAACCTTTGCGGATATTGTGTAGCTAAGAACATTATCAACAGGAAATACATTCCCATGGGCAATATTGCTATCCGGGCGCAGAACCTAGCAAAAGAATATCAGATCGGTATGGGGCCTGGTGCCGAATATGGCACCCTGCGCGATCAACTCGCTGGCGCATTTTCGGCACCATTGCGTGCGTTGCGCAGGCGCAATCAGATCAAGCAGGCACCGAAACGCCCTTCCACACACTGGGCACTCAACGATATCTCATTCGAGATTGGTATGGGCGAGATCGTTGGCATTATTGGCCGTAATGGAGCCGGCAAAAGCACGCTGCTCAAGCTGCTTTCGCGCATCACCGAGCCAACCCGTGGCAAGGCCGAGATCTATGGTCGGGTCGCTTCCCTGTTGGAGGTTGGAACTGGCTTCCACCCGGAACTCACCGGGCGCGAGAATACCTTCCTCAATGGTGCCATCCTCGGCATGAGTCGGGTCGAGATCGCCCGTAAATTTGATGAAATCGTGGCCTTCGCCGGGATCGAGAAGTTTATCGACACGCCAGTCAAATTCTATTCGAGTGGCATGTATCTGCGCCTTGCTTTTGCCGTGGCAGCCCATCTCGAACCAGAAATCCTGATCGTCGATGAGGTTCTGGCCGTCGGCGATACTGGCTTCCAGAAGAAGTGTATTAGCAAGATGGAAGACGTTGGTCAACAGGGCCGTACCGTCCTGTTCGTGTCGCACAGTATGCCAACAATCACCCGTTTGTGTGAACGAGCGATCCTGCTTGATGATGGGCGCGTTGTCGCCGATGGCCCGGCCCACAAGATCGCCAATACCTATCTCAATTCTGGTGTGGGAGTAGCATCGGTGCGTGAATGGCGTGATCCAGCACAGGCACCTGGTGGCGATATTGCGCGATTGCGGACCATGCGCGTTCTGACGGAAGAAGGCGAGCCAGTTGAGGCTGTCGATATTCGGCATCCAATCAAGATCGAGATGCAGTTCGATGTCACGCAGCCTGGGTATATATTGCTGCCACATCATATGCTCGCAAATGAAGAAGGGCTGCATATCTGCAACCTGCATGATCTGGATCCAGAATGGCGCAAGCGACCACGACCAGTTGGACAGTATACGAGCACTGTCTACATTCCGGGCAACCTATTCGCCGAGGGCACGATCTATGTCTCATCGTCGCTGATTACATTAGCACCCGATATTGTGCAATTCGATGTGCCAGATGTAGTTGCCTTTCAGGTTGTTGAGAAATCTGTTGGCGATACGGCACGTGGCGATTGGACGGGCACAATGCCTGGGATCGTTCGTCCATTACTTCCATGGACAACAACATTCGAGCCATACTTATGATGCATGCACAAAGCCATTGCGCCGAATGATCGGTCTATCGGCTCTGTTCACGATAGGTGTCTGTCAATCCCCATAAGCGATACTACAGGCTTATCGCGGTGCTGCGCGACCATACAATGCGATCAGGCGGCAATGTTGCACGTCTGATCAAATCGTGTGTGATGCAAGAGCTTCGTGAATACCAGCAGGCCCAAAACAGAGGAGACGCAAACAATGAAAGCAGTCATCCTGGCAGGTGGGTTTGGAACGCGCATCAGCGAGGAAAGCGCGATCAAGCCAAAGCCAATGGTCGAAATTGGCGGTAAGCCACTGCTCTGGCATATCATGAAGATCTACTCGGCCTATGGAATCAATGATTTCATTATATGCTGCGGTTATAAGGGCCATGTGATCAAAGAATATTTCGCCAACTACTTCTTGTATATGTCCGATGTGACCTTCGATATGCGGGCGAATCGCACCGAAATACATCAGAATGGTGCCGAACCATGGCGCGTCACACTTGTCGATACCGGCGAAAAAACCATGACGGGCGGGCGGCTCAAACGCGTGCGCCACTATATTGGCGATGAAACCTTCTGCTTCACCTATGGCGATGGCGTCAGCGATATCGATATCGCTGCGCTGATTGCATTCCATCGTAGCCAGAATGTCCTGGCGACACTCACTGCCGTGCAGCCGCCAGGCCGGTTTGGTGCGTTCACACTCGATCCAAACCAGCCGCGCATCACCCACTTCCGTGAAAAACCACAGGGCGATGGCGCATGGATCAATGGTGGGTTCTTTGTGCTAGAACCAGGCGTGTTCGATTATATTGATGGCGATGCAGTGGTCTGGGAACAGGAGCCGATGCGGAATCTGGCCCATAATGGGCAATTGGCCGCCTATCAGTATAGCGGCTACTGGCAGAACATGGACACACTCCGCGATAAAATGCTGCTCGAAGAACTCTGGCAGAGTGGCAAGGCACCCTGGAAATACGAAACAACGAGCTAATGGAAAAAGCGAGCAATGCAATGAATATTCTCGTTACCGGAACCGATGGCTATATTGGCACAGCAATCACACCAATGCTGATCGCACGCGGTTTTGATGTGGCCGGGCTGGATACCGGCTTCTATCGCGATGGCTGGCTCTACCCAACCAGGGCCATATACCCGCGCCTGATTAGCAAAGATATTCGCCATATTAGTGAGGACGACCTGCGCGGTTTTGATGCCGTTGTCCATATGGCCGAACTCTCGAACGATCCATTGGGCCAGTTGCACCCCGAAATTACCCATCGAATCAACCATCAGGGCAGCGTCGAACTCGCCAAGAAGTGTAAGGCTGTTGGCATTACCCGCTTCGTCTATACATCATCGTGTAGCGTGTATGGCGTTGGTTCAGATGACTACAAGACCGAGGAATCCGATCTGCTGCCGCAAACGGCCTATGCTGAATGTAAGGTGCTTGTCGAACGCGATGTTGCCAAACTCGCCGACGATAGCTTCTCGCCGACGTTCCTGCGCAATGCGACTGCCTATGGCCCATCGCCACGCATGCGCTTCGATATTGTTCTGAATAATCTTTCCGGCCTGGCCTGGACAACCGGCGAGATCCGCATGACCAGCGATGGTACGCCCTGGCGGCCACTCGTCCATGTTCTTGATATTGGTGAGGCAATTGCGTGTGTACTCAACGCACCACGCGATGCCATTCATAATCAGATCTTCAATGTCGGCGATACCCAGCACAACTATCGGGTGCGCGAGATTGCCCAGATTGTGGCCGAGGCATTCCCTGGCTGTGTGCTCACACTCGGTACTGGCGATAGAGATAACCGCAGCTATCGGGTTTCTTTCGATAAAATCAACACGCAACTGCCAGGGTTCCACTGCCAGCGCGATGCGGCCCAGGGTGCCAAGGAGCTACGCCAGGTGTTTGAGCGCATTGGAATGACCAAGGAAGTCTTTGAGAATCGCTCATACACACGCCTGCGCCAACTCAAACATCTCATCGCAACCGAACAGCTCGACCAGGATTTCTTCTGGGCATAGAGACGCAAGATGTTGCGTCTCTATGCCCCAATGCATCTATATCATAGAGAGTATTTCATGAGCCATTGCCGTTTCTGTAACACGCAACTCAGCCATAGTTTTGCCGATCTGGGCATGTCGCCGCTGGCCAATTCCTACCTGTCGCCAGAACATGTCCAGCACATGGAACCATTCTATCCATTGCATGTGTTCGTCTGTGAACAATGCCTGCTGGTGCAACTCGAAGAATTCGAAAGCCCCGACAGCATCTTCAGCGACTATGCCTACTTCTCGTCCTATTCCGAGAGTTGGCTGGCCCATGCACGACGTTATGTCGATATGGCAACACAGCGCTTCACGCTCACCAATACAAGCCAGGTGATCGAGATTGCCAGCAATGATGGCTACCTGTTGCAGTATTTCGTTGCCAAGGGCATTCCCGTGCTGGGGATCGAACCAGCCGCCAACACAGCGCAGGTCGCAGCCGAAAAAGGCATTCCATCGCTGGTCAAGTTCTTTGGCCAGCAGACAGCCAACGAGCTTGTTGCCGAAGGCACGCAGGCCGATCTGTTACTTGGCAATAATGTGCTTGCCCATGTGCCAGATCTGAACGATTTTGTTGCCGGCATGCAGATTGTGCTCGCACCACATGGCGTCATCACCATGGAGTTCCCGCACCTGCTGCGACTGATCGACGAGAACCAGTTTGATACTATCTATCACGAGCACTTCTCCTATTTCTCATTCCTAACGGTGCAGAAGGTCTTTGCAGCGCACGGGCTGACCATGTTCGATGTTGAGGAGCTGCCAACCCATGGTGGGTCACTACGGATCTATGCGCGCCACACAGCCGACAGCACACACACAATCAGTGATCGCGTCAGCGCATTGCTTGCCCGTGAAGAACAGGCCGGATTCGGAAAATTAGCCCACTATCTCTCGTTTGCCGAACAGGTCAAGGAAACCAAGCGCGGATTACTCAGCTTCTTGATTGCTGCCAAACGCGCTGGTAAAACCGTTGTTGGCTATGGCGCACCGGCCAAGGGCAACACACTGCTGAACTATTGTGGTGTTGGCCGCGATTTCATCGATTATACGGTCGACCGCAGCCCGCATAAGCAGGGGTTGTTTCTGCCAGGCACGCATATTCCGATCCATGCGCCAGAGCAGATCCGCGAGACACAGCCCGATTATCTGTTGATTCTGCCCTGGAACCTGAAGGACGAAATCATACAACAGATGGCCCATATTCGTGGTTGGGGTGGGAAGTTTGTCGTACCCATTCCACATGTCGAAGTGCTGGCATAAATAGGTCAACCGTCATGCTTTTTCACGAAACCGAACTCAATGGCGCATATATCCTGGAGCCACAGCGCATCGCCGATCAGCGCGGGTTCTTTGCGCGTGCTTGGTGCGCAACGGAATTCAGCGAACGTGGCCTGAACACGCAGCTAGCGCAGTGTAATATCTCGTACAATGCCAACAAGGGCACACTACGCGGCATGCACTATCAGGCAGCGCCACACGCCGAAACCAAGCTCATCCGCTGTACCATCGGCGCAATCTATGATGTGATCATCGATCTGCGCCCCGAATCGCCAACATATACAAAGCATATCGGCGTTACGCTCAGCGCCGAATCACGACTATTATTATATATTCCAGAGGGTTTCGCCCACGGCTTCCTGACGCTGACGGATGAAAGCGAAGTGTTCTACCAGATGTCCGAATTCTATATGCCAGCCGCTGCTCGCGGAGTACGCTGGAACGATCCAGCATTTGGCATTGTTTGGCCAGCAGCAGTTGAAATTATTGCCACCCGTGATGCAAGCTACCCTGATTTTGATGAGGCCAGCCAGCAATGAGTATGCACAGCCGTCGTGAGAATATCAATCTTGCGGATATGATCGACATCACTGAGGCCGGGCGGGCGATGCATGTCTTCGCCACCGAACTCTACCCGATCTGCCGCAGCATCACCGGTAATGGCATACGGAGCACCCTTGGCCGCATCGGCGAACAGATTCCATTGATACTGCACGAGGTTCCCAGCGGTACAGCGGTATTCGATTGGACGGTGCCAAATGAGTGGAATATCCGCGATGCCTATGTAGCCAATGCCAATGGCGAACGGGTGATCGATATTCGCCGCCATAACCTGCACATTCTCAGCTACAGCACACCAATCCATGCGCGAATGCCGCTTGCCGAACTCAAACAGCACCTGTTCACACTGCCGGATCAGCCGGATCTTATCCCATATCGCACATCGTACTATCAGGAAAACTGGGGCTTCTGCCTGACCCACAACCAACTGATGGGACTCACTGATGGCGAATACGAGATTGTGATCGATTCGACACTGGCACCGGGATCGCTGACCTATGCTGAATGCTTTTTGCCTGGTGCCACCGAGGATGAGGTGCTGATCTCGTGCCACGCCTGCCATCCATCGCTGGCCAACGATAATCTTTCTGGCATTGTTCTTGCAACATGGCTGGCCCAATTGCTTGGGCAATCTGAGCGGCGCTATTCCTACCGGTTCGTGTTCATTCCGGGCACCATCGGCTCGATCACATGGCTGGCTCGCAACGAATCGCATGTTGGTCGAATCAAGCACGGCCTGGTGCTCACATGCCTTGGCGATCCAGGGCACACAACCTATAAGCGCAGCCGCCAGAGTACCGCCGAGATCGATAGGGTCGTTGAACACGTTCTTCGCCACACCGGCACAGCATATGCGATCAAAGATTTCTTCCCATATGGCTATGATGAGCGCCAATACTGCTCACCCGGATTTAATCTACCGGTTGGCTGCCTGATGCGAACGCCGCACGGGCGCTTTGCGGAATACCATACCTCCGCCGATAATCTCGATCTTGTGCGACCTGAAGCCCTCGCCGATTCACTCGCCAAGCTGATTGCAATCGTTCAGGTGCTCGAACAGAATCGAACCTATCGCAACCTCAACCCAATGTGCGAACCACAGCTTGGCAAACGCGGGTTGTATGGCGCAATCGGTGGCCAGATCGATGCAAAGAGCTATCAGCTTGCCCTCCTCTGGGTGCTCAACTATTCCGATGGCGAACATGCGCTGATCGATATTGCCGAACGCTCTGGAATGCCATTCGCAACGATTGCCCATGCGGCAACAGCTCTACAGAGCGCCGGGCTTCTCACCGAAGACGTGCAGAGTATTGAGTGGAGCGCCCGATGAAGCTATCCGGCCAGGCTGCCGTCATCACTGGTGCGAGCAGTGGGATCGGCAAGGCAATCGCCATCGCGCTGGCCGCCGAGGGTGCTGGTGTGGCGCTCGTTGGCCGCCAGATCGATCTTCTCGAACAGACAGCCCAGGCGACTGGCAGGAATACGCGGATCTACGCCACCGAACTGACAGATGACACTGCTCTTGAACAACTAGCCTATGATCTGCGCTACGATTGGCAAACCATCAATATCCTGATCCATTGTGCTGGCGTAATTGCATCGGGGCGGGTTGAGCAGGCACCCGTGGCCGAATTTGATCGACAGTATCGCATTAACGTCCGCGCACCATATCTTCTGACTCAAGTATTATTGCCATCGCTACGTGAGTGCAATGGACAGATCGTCTTTATCAATTCAACTGCTGGCTTGCAGGCCCGCGCCGGGGTGAGCCAGTACGCCGCCACCAAGCATGCACTGCGGGCGCTTGCCGAGAGCCTGCGCGAGGAGCTGAATCCCGAAATACGGGTGCTGAGTGTCTACCCTGGGCGTACTGCCAGCCCAATGCAGGCAGCCGTGTTCGCATCCGAGGGCCGCGAATATCGGCCAGAGCGCCTCATTCAACCGGAAGATATTGCCGCGCTTGTGGTGCATGCACTCACACTGCCACGTAGCGCCGAGGTTACCGATCTGCACATCCGCCCATTTACGAAGGCATAATTAACTTCCACCGAAATCTACTCGCACCACGACATGAGGAATGAGCATGAAGCTGAGCGTTATCATTCCATGCTACAACGCTGCCGCAACCCTTGCAGAACAACTCGATGCCTTGGCGATCCAACGTTGGGATCAGCCATGGGAGATTGTTGTTGCCAATAATCGCTCAACCGACAATTCCATGGAGATCGTTAAACGCTATCAGGCCCATATACCGAATCTCCGTATCGTCGATGCATCGGAACGCCAGGGCCAGCCATTTGCACTCAACACCGGAACCATCGCCGCATTGGGCGAATCGGTGTGCTTTGCCGATGCCGATGATGTGATTGGGGGTACGTATGTTTCGGCGATGGGCGAAGCACTTGAGCAGCATGAGTTTGTTGCCTGCCGGATCGATAGCGAACGGCTCAACTCGCCATGGGTTGCCAGCAGCCGCGGTAGTTTCCAGAGCACCGGGCTACAACAATACACCGATCCGCCATACCTGCAACACGCCGGCGGTGGGACACTCGGGATTCGGCGGAAACTATTTTTGGCGATTGGCATGTTCGATGAGAGTTTGCCATATTTGCACGATACCGATCTGTGCTGGCGGGTACAATTGGCTGGCTTCGGGTTGCATTTTGTTCCCGAAGCCGTGATGCACGTACGCTACCGCGATTCGTGGAAAGCAATGTATCGGCAGACCCAGAACTATGCGATCTACAATGTCATCATGTACAAGCGCTATCGTCGCCTGGGGATGCCAGCAATACCCTGGCACGAATCGGTCAAGGGCTGGATTGATCTGCTCATGCTGATGCCCTGGATTCGCAACCGCAATGATCTGGCCTTCTGGGTGCGCCTATATGCCTGGCGCGTCGGGCGGCTGCGTGCTAGCATTCAATATCGTGTGTTCGCTATCTAAATCGAATGGATGATGTATTCTAGCCTGCGGGGCGTGGTGAGAGTGGTGAATCATAGCCGCAGGCTTCAGCCTGCGGGGCGTGGTGGGAATGATCAACAGAATAATACGCCGCCCTGCCGGAGTGATCGCCCGCAAGCTGATGGGCACGATCACGCAGGTGCGAACCGATCAGCATGTGGCAGCGCTGACCTTCGATGATGGGCCAGATCCACAATATACACTTCCACTTCTGGAGGTGCTGGAGCGCCATGGCGCACGCGCAACATTCTTCATGCTTGGGCAACGGGCACGCCAATATCCCGAGCTCGTCCAGCGCGTCGCAGCCGGCGGCCATGCGATTGGCAATCATACCTTCGATCATCACCAGATGCCGCTGATCAATAGTCTTGAACGATACCGCCAGATCCGGCGCTGCAATAGGGCAATTGCACCATATGGGCAACAACTCTTCCGCCCGCCAAAAGGGCGACAGAATATCCGATCACGCTTTATTCTGACACTCATGGGCTATCAGGTGGTCACATGGAGCGTTCAGGCCGAAGATTGGCTCATCCGCGATTCCGACTGGATGGCGAATCGGCTCGAAGATCAGATTATTCCAGGCACAATTGTCCTGCTGCACGATTCGATCTGGGATCCATTCGCACCCGAAACAAGTGACCGCAGCGCCATGATCGCCGCAATCGATACGTTGCTCACTCGCAGAAGTAGCCTGTATCGTTTTGTCACGGTTCCAGAACTGCTGCGCTGTGGCGAGGTCATTCGCGAACACTGGTATATGCCACCAGTGCCGGACAATATAGCGATCACTAACCTGAGGAACTAACATCTCATGGGACTGATGCGACCACTCAAACTGATTATTGGGCAGTTCTGGAGCGATTACTGGATGCTGCGATCTGGCCTGAGCCGCAATGGCCGATTCGCCACTCGTATGGCATCCCTGCTGGCTTCGCCATACAAAGGGCGTCTGGCACTGGCACAGCGCTACCCGCAGGGGTATGTCGCACCAAGCGCGCATGTCGCACCCGCTGATGTCCAACTCGGGCGAAATGTGTTCATCGGTGATCGAGTCGTCATCTACCGCAGGCCGGAAGGCGCTATTATTACAATTGGGGATCGCAGCGAAATCCATAGCGACACAATCATTGAGGTTGGCGCAGGCGGCAGCGTGACAATCGGTGCCGAGACGGGAATTCAGCCACACTGCCAGATCAGCGCCTATGCCGCACCAATCCAGATCGGTCGTTATGTTCAAATCGCACCAGCCTGCGCCTTCTATCCCTATGATCATATGACGAACCCTGGCTCGTTGATGCGTGATCAGCCGCTGACCACGAAGGGCGGCATTATTATTGAGGACGAT
>Ga0163147_10006003_pt1 | contig 14458 bp, 12 predicted proteins | sample OliLakLV19MP6G1_FD_148597 | JGI IMG/M metagenome (GOLD analysis project Ga0163147, IMG submission 148597) | Freshwater microbial mat bacterial communities from Lake Vanda, McMurdo Dry Valleys, Antarctica- Oligotrophic Lake LV.19.MP6.G1 | ecosystem: Environmental > Aquatic > Freshwater > Lake >...
CATGCTGACTGGAGTCGAGACGCGCACTTCTTCACCAATTCGGATTAAACGCAAGGAGAACTGTCAGAGCATCAATACCGCAGGGCTTTATCCCACAGGCGAAGGAGCAGGATACGCTGGTGGCATTCTCTCGGCTGGGATCGATGGCATCAAAGTGGCAGAGGCAGTCGCTTTGAATATTACAAAAAAAAGCGGCTGGTAGCTAAGATCGATTTTATTGCTACAAATTACTGTAAATAATGACGAATTTCATAATGCTATAAAAGCTAGAATAAAAATCTGAGTTCAGTTATTAGAAATTATGAGTTATTCCATTGTCAATTCTCTTGAGCCACCAATGAGCTGGAATGACTATGAGCAGACTGTTTTGCATGAATGGTCAAGCCTACTTGAATCTAGCCAGTCATCACCTGAGAGAAGTTTCCAGTCGTTTTTTGAGAGACATCCTTGTATGTTGCCTTGTGGTATTGAAGGGGGACATCATGGCGTATTTCCATTAGCATTAATTTCTCAACCACCACTCTCAGGCTTAGGCGGTAAAATCCCAGACTTCCTCTGGATTGTTCGTGATAGTGCTAGTGTCTATCAGGGTTATTTCATTCTAATCAGTGGAGGGCAAAACCCTCTAAAGTAAGTGAGCAGTCTCATTAAGGCATCACCCACCATTAATACTTTAGCCATCGTAGAAGCATTTAGAGACTTACCCGATACTCGTCGTAGAGCAGGTCGCCGCCATGATCAGGCACTGTGTTTAGCACTCTTTACCTTAGCCATTAGTGCAGGCTGTCGAGGGTTTATATCTATCAGTGATTGGCTGCATAGTTATAAAGAAGACCTCTTAGCTATATTTTGTCCTACCAAAAACGAATTACCGTCCTACAGCACCATCCGTCGGGTGTTGTTGAGGTTAGATTACAAAGCGTATAGCCATTGTTTAGCAAAGTTTTTCGAGATTACGCCATTGCCTGGAGAAACCATTGCCCTAGATGGCAAGGTCTTACGAGGTTCTTACAACGTAGATACCGTCTCCAGCACAACAGAATCTCACCCTGCCATTCAACTGGTCACGGTCTATATCGTAGAGCGGGGACTGATTCTACCCATTCAACCTGTGGACAAGAAGAGTAATGAAATCACTGCATTACCAGTTGTCCTGAAGGAATTAGCGCATCGGGGTGTAGTCTTTGCCTTTGATGCCCTCAATACCCAAAAAAAACTTGCGAGCAGATTATCACCTCAGGTAATGACTATTTAGGGGCACTCAAAGGGAATCATGGCAAGTTCTTCAAAGCACTAAAACTTCAATTTAAGCCTGAAACCCATGTGCATAACGTAGAAACTGGACATGGACGGGTAGAACGACGGACTGTCAGTCTATGCCATGATATCGACTCTTTACCAAATGCCGAGCAATGGGCTGGACTCAAGACGATTATCCGAGTGACCAGCTATCGTCACACCCTTAAAGGACACTACCTTTTCCTCAAGAAGCCCACTACTCGCTATTACATCAGTTCTTTGGATGAAACGGTGGAAGCCTTTGCCAAACGCATTCGCGATTACTGGCATGTAGAAAATAAAGTCCATTATGTTCGGGATGTAACTCAGGGTGAAGATGCTTCCAGAATTCGGGTGCAGCCCTTACCGAACATTTTTGCCTTAGTCCGTAATTTAGCCCTCAATTTATATCGTGACTATGAATTTGATAATATGGCGCAAGCTCAACGCAGGGCTGGACAAGGCTTAAATCTACTCAAATCTCTCTTTAGAATGAAATAGCCCTGCAGTTATTGATAGGCTTGAATTGCCTGAGATACATACAGATCTCTGACATCAAGTCCCAGTAGATGTTTTGGTTGTTCTGAAACTGGACTTCGGTAAAGATAATTGGCTTGGTGGCAATGTCTGGTAGGAAAACACCATCAAAACGAAAGGCTTTTTCCTTAACTTCGACTGAAACAAACTCATAACCCTCAGATGAGGAGATCGGTTGCTCAATCAATTCAAATAGTAAGGTGTCAAAGTTCTGAAATAGTTGATAGAAGAGTGTGTCAGTTCTCATAACTAAATATTAATAAAATACAATATACAGAGCCTCCGACAGAGATTAGAGAGTAATGCGTTTAATTCGATCGACTAAATCACGAGCATTAGCCGTAATCCGTGACCAGTTACCCGTATCGATCGAAAGTCGATCGAAGAAATCACCCGAAATTCCTACCCCAACTGCCCCAGCCTCTAAAAAACTCACAGCATTTTCGAGCGTCACACCGCCTGTAGGAATCAGGGGGATTTCACCCAAAACAGGGCGTAAGCAGCGCAAATACTCCACCCCCCCTACAGCTTTGATTGGGAATACCTTCACCGCCGCCGCGCCTGATTGCCATGCCGTCACAATCTCGGTTGGGGTCAAAGCTCCAGGTACTACAGGGATATTCGCGGCATGTCCGAGCTGAATCAGAGATCGATCGAAATGCGGTGTAAACATAAACTTCACCCCACATTCGATCGACGCGATTGCCATTTTCGGATTTAAGATCGTACCCGTGCCGATTTCACACTCAGGCAACTCCTGCTGCAACTGCGGGATCAGAGATGCTGCGCCATCGGTATTCCAGGTGATCTCTAGCAGCTTAATCCCACCTGCGGCGGCGGCTAAAGCCATTTTACGGGCAATATCGACATCTGTAGCGCGCACGACCGCAATAACCCGATGCAATTGGAGTAAACTTAACCAGTAGCTCAAAGAAAACCTAGCTCTAAAGAGTTAATTGGAGGCAAAAGAACGCGCGAATTTTCACTATGAAGCATTTTACCGAAAAGAGATCCCACTACAGCACTTTACAAGTAGATCATCGCGCTAACCAGTTAGACCTTAAACGCGCTTATCGAACTCTAGTTAAAAAATTTCACCCCGACTGCAACCATCAGATCGGCAACCACGACGACATCGCGGCGATCAATGTCGCCTACGAAATCTTAAGTAATCCTCAAACTCGCTCCTCCTACGATCGATCGATCGGACTTGATAGAACCCGACCCTTTGGGTCTGAAGCTCGACCAGAAACTCGTCGCAAGCCATATTCCAGCTACGTTGACGAAGATCGAAAGCTATCGATTTGGATTAAGCAAGTTTACGATCCAGTTTTAAATTCGCTTAGTGCGATCATGGACGTACTAGACGAGAAAATTGATGACCTAGCGGCTGACCCATTCGATGACGAACTGATGGACAACTTTCAGGCTTACCTAGAAGAATGCCAAAGCTCATATGCCAAAGCCCAAATCCTGTTTCGGCATCACCCTAACCCTCGATCTGCGGCTGGGATTGCGGCTTACCTCTACCACTGCCTCAACCATCTAGGTGACGGCATCGAAGAATTAAATTACTTTACGCTCAACTTCGACGATCGACATTTACATACAGGTCAAGAATTATGGCGGATTGCCGATGAAATGCGCGAGTGTGCCGAAACAGCAATGAGTAATCTGTTGAACTGATTAGATCTTCAAGCCGATCTCAAACCTGATTCGATCGACACTTAACCTTTTCTCCAGCATGGTGTAATCTATTGGCACAAAGCAACAGATTTCAACATAATTCCTATAATGTTAGAACTGAAGGAAAGCTCTTTTAAGCACAGATAAGTAGTAGTAACGTAATGATTGACGAAGAAAACCAATCTCTAGAACTTGAAGAACTTAGCGATGAAGAAATCGATCTAGATTCCTTAATTGCCGAAGCTAACACCCAGCCAAGATCTGAGGTGAAAAAAGAACCAGAACCGATAGCTAATCAGCCAGATCGAAATATCGACGCAGTTACGGGTCAAAAAACTGAATCGAAGACAGAGCCAACGACTAAGTTTGAGCTACCCGATCCCAGTGTGCAAAAAATCGACTCCTTAATGACCGATGTGATTGCCCTCAAACATCAGTTAGAAGAACGGACTGGTCAATACACTCGGCTTTATGCTGACTTCGACAACTTCCGTAAGCGCACTCAACGCGAGAAAGAAGAGGAAGAAGAAAAAATCAATGCCAAGACCCTGAAGAAATTTTTGCCTGTGATCGATGATTTCGAGCGGGCGCAGTCGCAGATTAAACCCAAGACTGATGCTGAAAACTCAATCCACAGTAGTTATCAATCAGTTTACAAACAGTTAGTCAAGTGCCTCAAAGAATCGGGAGTCCTGAGAATGCGAGCTTTGGGTCAAGAGTTCGATCCTAATTACCACGAAGCAATCGCTCAAGAGCTGACTGATGAATATGATGAAGGCTCAGTATCAGAAGAACTGCGTCCAGGTTATATGCTAGGTGAGCGAGTTTTACGCCACACTCTTGTCAAGGTCGCACTAGGTAAACCTGCGGCAAAATCTGTAGAGCAATCTGTAGAGCAGGAGACAGAAGAGTTAAACGAGTCAAGCGAAAATACAATTGATACCGACGAAGCGGAAAATTAGTTGGTTGAGTTGGATAATTCAGCGCATTAACAGGGTAAATTAAACTTTACAAAGGCTCAAGCGGGACTGTTGGCTATGTCAAAAGTAATTGGGATTGATCTTGGGACGACAAATAGCTGTGTTGCTGTTCTAGAAGGCGGTAAACCAGTTGTGATTTCAAATTCTGAAGGTAAGCGCACTACCCCAAGTATTATCGGCTTTACGAAAGACGATGATCGCATCATTGGCGAAGTCGCAAAGCGTCAAGCTGTTGCTAATGCTCAAAACACGATCTTCAGTATCAAACGTTTCATTGGCAGACGTTGGGATGAAACGGAAGAGGAGCGCAACCGAGTTTCCTATGCCACGGCAAAAGGTAAAGACGAAACTGTAAATGTTGTGATCGGCAATCGAGAGCTTACGCCCCAAGAAATCTCAGCGATGATTTTGCAAAAGCTCAAGCAGGACGCTGAAAATTATTTGGGTGAGACTGTAACTCAAGTTGTAATTACCGTGCCAGCGTACTTTACCGACTCTCAACGTCAAGCCACCAAAGATGCAGGCTTGATTGCAGGCTTAGAAGTCTTACGGATTGTGAACGAGCCGACGGCGGCTTCTTTAGCTTTTGGACTAGATAAGCAAGATCAAGATCAAACGGTTCTGGTCTTCGATCTCGGCGGCGGTACATTTGACGTATCGGTGTTGCAGCTAGGTGATGGTGCGGTTGAAGTCAAAGCCACTTCTGGAAATAACCACCTCGGCGGTGATGACTTTGATGCCTGTATCGTCAATTGGCTGATCGCTAACTTTAAAGAAACTGAGTCCATTGACCTCACTGCCGACAAAACAGCACTTCAGCGCGTGCGTGAAGCGGCGGAAAAAGCCAAGATCGAGCTTTCTAGTGCACCTTCAACTCCAGTTAGTTTGCCTTTTATTGCGACTTCTGAAGCAGGTCCAAAAGGCATCGAGCTTGATCTGACTCGCGCTAAGTTTGACGAACTCACCGCTCACTTAGTTAAAAGTACGCTAGAGCCTACTGCCCAAGCTCTCAAAGATGCTGGTGTGACACCGAAGGAGATCAACAAGATCATCCTAGTTGGTGGCTCGACGCGGATTCCTGCTGTCCAAGAAGCGATCACCAAGTTCTTTGATGGGAAAAAGCCTGACCAGTCAATCAATCCAGACGAAGCTGTTGCCTTAGGTGCGGCAATTCAAGCAGGCATTCTGGGCGGTGAAGTTAAGGATCTGCTCCTGCTTGACGTGATTCCCCTGTCGATCGGGTTAGAAACTCTAGGCGAAGTATTTACCAAAATCCTCGATCGAAACACCACAATTCCAACCAGCAAAGGACAGATATTCTCGACTGCGGTTGATAATCAGTCAACGGTTGAAGTCCATGTCCTCCAAGGCGAACGGGCGATGGCAAAGGACAACAAAACCCTTGGCAAATTTGAACTGGAAGGCATTCGTCCTGCTCCACGCGGTGTACCTCAGATCGAAGTGTCTTTTGATATTGATGCTAACGGTATCCTCAAAGTTGCGGCGCGTGACATTGATACTGAAGTTGAACAAAGCATCAGCATTACCAATACTGGCGGTCTTAGCCCTAGTGAGATTGAGCGGATGCGAATGGAAGCCGAAGTATACGCCGATGAAGATCTACAACGTCGCGAATTGGCGAATATGCGGAACCAAGCAGAAAACCTGATTCGGACTGTAGCAACCGTCCTGTCAGAAAATGGCCCAACTGTAATCACCGAGAGCTTACGCACGCCAACTCAGCAGAAAGCCCAAGAGTTGCGTGCCGCCTTAGATAACCCAGATGTGACATACGACGAAGTACAAGCTAGTCTCAAGCCTTTACAACAAGCTCTATTTGAAGTTACTCAAGCTGTGGAAAGATACTCCCAGGTTGAGCGAGTCAAGAATAAAGATGAGTAGTTAACTGCTTTGGTGAATTTATGAGGCCAGAGATCCCCGACTTTTTAAAAAGTTGGGGATTTGTAATTTTTAGGTTTTAAAAGCTACAGGGGCCTTTTTTGCCATTAGGACAGATTGTCGTGTTATCGCTCTTTGGGCTTTTTGTCTTGGTGAAGCTAATACCACTCAGATTTGCCCCTTTTAGATTTGTGCCAACAAAATTAACTGCGGTTAAATCGGAACCAGCAAAGTTAGCACCTTTCAGGTCAGCTTTATGAAAATCAACCCCGATCAGCTTGCCTTTGGTTAAGTTGGCATTTCTTAGATTTGCTGAGTTGAGGTTAAACCAAGATAAATTTTGACCTGCTAGATTTCGGCCTGCTTGTGGTAAGTTGACAATTTGCCACATCAGCCGATCTTGACTATCAAGCTTAGCTTCGTTTTTTGCCTCTTTAGAACCGATTTTAGATCCCCTCAAATAGGCTCCTTGAAGACTGGCTCCTATCAAGTTAGCATTGGTAAGGTCAGCTCCACTAAAGTCAGCAAGGTTGAGATTAGCTTTCGTGAAATTAGCTCCACTCAGGTTAGCGTTACTAAAATTGACCTGCTTGAGCACAGCATCTTGAAAATTAGCCCCTTCTAAATTCTTGCCACTAACATCCTTCACCAGTTGGATCTTAAGCCCCAATTCAAGCGCAAATTTTTGGACAGGAGGGATAGAGAAAACCCCGAATAGGGCGGCAGGAATGCTAATTAAAATAGCAGGCAGCTTGAGATATTTCTGCCAAATTGTTTCTAAGTTAATTTCTTTGCCCTGGCGCGATCGAGCTGGTTTAACTGCTTTAGCTTTAACTGGCTCTGTATGAGCAGGTGGGACTGCTTGTGTATTTGCGGTCTCTGCTACAGGCTGAAAATATGGCAGGCTCGGCGAGTTATTTGCAGAGTTATTAAAGGGTTGTGGCTTAAATCTTCCCGATGAATCTACCCCACGCGGAAGTGCTTGGGTAGCCTGCTCCATATACGAATTGTTGAAATTATTTCCACCGTTACTAGCATGATCTGTTGTGATCCCTCGATCTTGAATTTCAAAGATCCCACCTGAAGTGTCGTTATCTGTCTCCAGTAACTTAGACCATTCAAGATCATCAATGCCAAAGCTTTCGGTGCTTGGTTCAGGGCTGCTGCCATCTTGTTCGTGATTATGAAATGACTCAAACCAATCAGGACTTTTAGCTTGGGTGGGTTTCGGATTTCTATCTGTACCTTGATTCTCCCTAGTTCTAGGAGGCGAATTCTCAGGTTTGCGGGATAGTGGAAGCGGTAGAGGTAAGCTTGCGCCATTTGCACCTGAACCACTTCGATTTTGAGAGGCTCCTCTGGCTTCAATAACTTGGGGAGGATTTGCTGAATTAGCCGCATTCGGTACAAGATTTGCTGGTTGAGATCGATTTGGGTTCGATCGAGGTAAGGGAGGCAGTGGCAAAGGTTTGAATGAACTGATATTTTGCGCCACACTATCGACTGCCTGATCTTGATGATCGAGTGCATGATTGATCGCACTATAGGCTTCATCCTTGAGTTCTGGTTTGTCACGCCATTCTGAGGGATTAGGATCGGCAATCTGCCCGATCTGCTCTGTCATATCTAGATCGAAATCTAGGTCAAAGTCAGGCGAAGGTGACCAGTTGGTATCATCAACTTCAGATTCTCGAATATTTAAGGCTTTATTAAGTGCGTTGTTGATAAAATCTTCTTCAAAAGCTGTATCAACTTGATTTGCGGCTTCAGACCATTTTTTAATTTCACTATCTAAAGTTTCGGATAGCCCTAATTCTTCATCTGTAAATTCCTCATCGAAGTCATGCACAAATTCATCACTGATGCTATCTGCCCAGTTTTCACCAAAAGAATCGTCTGAAGTCTCGGATATGGGCGTTTCAGCGATCGATTCTTCTCCAGAATAATAATCCGAATATTCATCGACATATGAATCATGGGCTGCTCGATCTGTCTCTTGATGGACTAAATCAATCTTGTCGTTGTCAGTATGATCGACTTGATCTACTTCACTATAGATACCATGATCGAGATCGATTGGTTGCTCGATCGAGATCTCACTGGTGTTAGCTAATGGTTCAGTACCATAATTCTCGTCATAATCCCCTTCATCGAAGCTCGTATAGCTAGCTTCATTCATGTCGTCAGGTGCAGACCAGTCGGAATTATCTAAATCAGAGATTGCCGCATCAAACATTTCCCGATCGGTCATGCCACCATCGTCGATCGACGATGGTGGCTGCTCGAATGAATCTCGATCGAGATCTGAAGTTTGGGATAGTGGAGGATCTACTACTTCTTCTGTGGGCTGCCAGCTAGAACCATTGGTTTCAGGCAGAGGCTGGGCTGGATTAAACTCTGCATCAAATTCTTCGTCGATCTCAGTAAAATCAAAGTCATCAAACTCTGATTCGATCGGCTCTACTGCCCGATCGATATTAGTCGGAGGATTTAAGTTGGAATCGATCTCGGCTAAATCTTCAGCCGCAAATTCCTCATCGATCTCAGTAAAATCAAAGTCATCAAATTCTGATTCGATCGACTCTACTGCCTGATCGAAATTAGCACTGTGCTCAATCGAATATTCTCGATCTGGCAAATATTCTGGAGCTGGCTCAGGCTGTTCGAGAATATCTTCATCGGTAAATCCTATACTGATATCTCCAGAGACATCATCGAACATCTCCTCGACATTTTCAATTTCTTGGGCTAGCTGATCAGCCAATTCAGCGTCTAATGCTTCAGCAGAATTATCTAAATAATCTGAAGATTCTTCAACCAACTGTTCTGGGAGATAAGAGGTTAAATCATCTTCTTCAAAAATCTCGGCATCACCTAGGTCGGGGATATCAAAAGCATGATCGATCGATTCGATCGGATTGGTGTAATCAGAGTCTGGATATGCAGGAGCGAAATCTTCGACCCCAATATTAATGTTTTCTGGCTCAGATGTTTCTACCGATGAGATGTTAGAAAAAGCATCTTCCTCAGTATAAATAGATTCAGATATAAATTCAGCATCTGATTCTGTCGATTCTGACCAGTCCACCTCGTTACTTTGGGCAGAGATTGATTCTTGCTCGATTGTGCGATCGACTCCAAAATTATCGCCAAAACCGTCGCTAGGATTATCGAATCTTTCTTGCTCTTCCTCTGGATCTGACCAATCTACTGTATGAGAACCTGACTCGGATTCACTGCTAAGACCTGCTACAGCAAAGGCATCAATCTCTACGTCAATTTCTGGATCGATCTCAATATCGGGTTCCGATCGGTTCGACCAGTCAACACTATGCAGATCTGGGGCTTCGACCTCTGTGGATCGATCTTCTGATCGATCGAAAAAAGCGTCTGGAATCTCAGATAAAGCATCATGGTCGGTTGGCGATGAATTCGACCAGTCCGACGAGACATCATCCTCAAAATCTTCTTCAAGATCATGAGAAAACTCATTCGAGGATTCGGCATATTGATCAAAAGCATCTGCGGATAATTCTTCACGATCGAAACCTGATGATCGATCGACCCGATCTACTAGATCTCGATCTGGCTCTGAGAGATTAGCAGAACTATCAAAATCACCACTAAAATCGTCACTAACATCAAAGCTGTTGGAAGTTTCTGACCAGTCTGTGTCTGGATCGTAAGCTTCATCAAGATCGTCTGATTTCTCGGTTTCATCATCCAAATCATCTAAGGCATCAAAGTCTAAAGGATCTAGATTATCTGTCCAACTTTCAGACTCATCAGCTTCTAGGGTAGAGCTTAGGACGGCAGATTCTGGCGGGAAATCTGGTTCTACGCTTAGATCTTCTGGGATTAGATTTTCTGGATCGAGATTATCACTGAGATCTAGACTTAGATCTGGATTTCGATCGTCAGGCAGTAAACTCCCAGAGATATCTTCATCAAGATCTGGCAGAACAGACCAATCAGAGTTATCTAGTATGTCTAAATCTTCGTTTAAACTGAGTTCTTCAATACTCTCTGGTTGAAACTCAGAAATTAATCCATGCCGATCTAACCAATCCGAATTATCTAACTCCTGTTCGATCTCTAGAAGATCGGAACTTCGATCGACTGGAATTACAGATGGAGTTTCTAAAGAATTATCTAAGTGACCATTTGAAAGATTTGGCGATGTTGGGGCTTCAGGTTCAGACGACAGGATCAGCCAATCGATATCCTCCTGAAGATCTGATGTGCCGTTTGATTTGGAATTCCCTTGAGAAATACTATTGGAATTGCCATTAGACTTATTTTCTGAGCTTTTTGGGATCTGAAGATAAGTGGACTTGCCTGAAATTTTATCGCCGAAGCGAGAACTTACATCTGATAGGATGAGCCAGTCAATATCTTCGACATCAGGACTTGCTGCATCAGGATTGCCTGAGGCGTTTTGACTTCGATCGTCTGAGCCTTTATTTCCAGTTTGAGCACCTAAGCTTGATGGCAAGTCTGATGGCATGAGGTTGTGTCCTAGTCTTACAGGAATTCCACTTTTTCACTACTCCAGCAAGGTGTGATACTTAATGTAACATCTGCTTTGAGTAGCTATTACTTTTCAGCACGTATGCTATCAGTTTAATCCTGTAGCATATCAGTAAATCTAACTTAGATATTAACCTTAGTACAGATGTAAGTAAATATCAGCTTTTGCCTAACTAAAACTTATTAAATATACCCTAGCTCTTCCAACTTAGCGATCGACTTTGCCACACTTTCCGAGACCGTCTCTCGATCGGTATAGCAAACAACTTCAGCATTTAAAGGTGGTTCGTAGGGATCGTCTATGCCAGTAAAACCTTTGATCTCGCCTGCTCTGGCTTTAGCATACATCCCTTTAACATCACGAGACTCGCAGACTTCTAGGGGCGCATTCACATAGATTTCGACAAAATTCTTAATTGAAGCCCGTACTCGATCGCGAACGTTGCGGTAAGGACTGATCGCCGCCGTAATTGCAATCACGCCGTTGCGACTGAGCAAGTTTGCGACAAAACCAATGCGGTGAATGTTGATGTCTCGATCTTCTTTGCTGAAACCCAGCCCTTTTGATAAGTTGGTGCGGATAATATCGCCGTCGAGCAGTTCAACCTTAAACTTGCGTTCAAGCAGTGCCTGCTCTAACTCTCGGCTGATCGTAGTTTTCCCCGATCCACTCAGTCCTGTAAACCAAACTGTAACGCCTTCACCTGATGTCATTGTGCCAAAATATAAGTGCCAAAATGTAACCAACTTTCAAAGATCAATTATCAGTGCTAGTTGCTCATTGTTAGTCATTAATTTAGACACTAATCGAAACTATTATCAAGCCATGCCAACATATACAGGAATTTCCGGTGAAGCTTTTAGACATCCGCTCGATCGACAGGCAGAACAGACCCTCCGTAGCGTTCCAGGCTTCGATCTGCTGGCTAGTAAATTTATCGAATTTCTCTACGAACGTCCCCAGTTGATCTACCACACAGGTAACAGTATTCAGGTGGGGCCGCGCCAATATGCCACGATCTATCGGCTGTTTCGGGAAAGCGTGAGGGATCTGGACGTTTTCCCAGAACCAGTTTTATTTGTGACCCAGAACCCCATCGCCAACAGCTACGCGCTTGGGCAAGAAAAACCCTACATTGTGCTTAACTCTGGAATCTTAGATTTACTGAATGAGTCCGAAATTCGAGCGGTGCTGGCTCACGAACTGGGACATATTAAGTGTGGGCATACGATTTTGATTCAGATGGCAATGTGGGCAATGAGCGTGGTATCTGCGATCAGTGAAATGACTTTTGGTTTGGGTGGATTGATCAGCAGTGGCTTGATTTATGCTTTCTTTGAATGGCGGCGCAAAGCTGAGTTGTCGTCCGATCGAGCGACTTTGTTGGTGACAGACGATATCGACACGGTAATCAGCACGATGATGAAAATCTCTGGCGGTAGTCATGCCTATGCCCATGAGGTGAGTATGCCTGAGTTTATTCGCCAATCCGAAGACTATAGGGAATTAGACAAAGACAATCTCAATCAAGTTTATAAGTTTCTGCTTTACAACGGTTCAGGTAGCCCAACCTCGATGCTCAGTCATCCTTTTCCTGTCGATCGACTGCACTATATTCGTGATTGGGCTGGCTCGGAAGAATATCGTCAGATTCGTCTGGGCAACTACAAACGGGCTGGGGCTAGTGGTGCTGTTGATGTCGAGGTCGAAGAACCAACAAATCCACCGCCCAAGCCAGAGAGTGAGCCAGATCGGTTGCGTCGTCAGATTGAAGATCTCCAAGCAGAGGTCGATCGAATGAAACGCAAGGGTTAGGCGGTTTCTGGTAAAAAAATTACCCATTCCGAAGCCCCTAAATCCCCAATTCTGGGGACTTTGATTTCAGAACCCCCAGGATTGGGGCAGGGGGCTAGGTAGATTCTTTGAAGGAAATCTCCTTAACGCCAGATGGTTTCCCAGAATGGTTTTGGAGCTTGGGTGATATTTGCTTTCTTGCGAATTTCTTGGGTATTCCATCCTGTCAACTTGGCAAGCGTTTGGACTTCTTTTTCTTGGCGTTGAACCAGAGATTTGCGGTACTGATTACCTGCTTCGCATTTTGCTTCACCTGCAAAGGCATGACGCAACACATATCTACCCTGAAACTGTTCGCGGTTAGGAGTTTCTTTGAACATCAAATCTTCAGGGAATTTATTGCGGGTGTAGCGAACGTGTAAGCGGGTGATGAACGTACTATTGGATGAGGATCGATTAGGTGAAGATTGATTCAGCCAAAAAGCTCCAGCTTGTTTGAGTTCTTCGGGCGATAGAGGCTCGGCTGAGCAGGGATCGCAGTTTGATATATCCCAAGCATATTCGAGGAAAGCGATATTGCGCCCTTCTTTGGTGTAAGCAGTTTGGAACATCGATTTGTAAAAACCACCAAACTCATTTTTGACATAAACGGGAATCTGATCGCCAGATGGAACCTTGACCGTGCGGTAGTTGCTGACTTCCACTTGTCCTTTGGGTGAGAGAATATAGACCAATAAATCCTGATCGGTATTCGCATTCACCATTCCTAATCGAATGGGCAACATAAATTTGGGCGACTCAAATGCCATGAGTAGAGGGCGTAGCTGCTGAGTCTCGGTCTTTTTAAGTGCTGCTAAGTTGACTTTTGCCACAAAGAACTTCATGTTCTGGCGGATGTATGACTGAAGGATTTGCTTCGCGCCAGATGGAATTTTGTAGCCACTTTGATTTAGCCAAGTTTCCAAACCACCTGACTCTTTCGCACTCAAAATCAGGATGTCATACTCTCCTACAGTGAACTTCGCTTCGATCGTCACACCTAAATTCCCTCCTCGGCGCGGTTTACTCTCATTTACCGATTGACTGGACGGAGCGGACATGACGCGATCTTCTCCACGTCTTTGCATGATCGCGCAGGGATCGGCATCAAAGTATTCCACCAGACGTGGCGCACTGAAAGCATCGAGATGAGCAATTACCTTTGGATCGCCGACTTTGACCTGTTCTTTTTTCAACACCACAGGTACAGGCACAACAATCGCAAAATCTTTAACATTACCTTTAAAATCATTCGCCATCGTCAGAATAGTGCGATTCCCATCTCTAGCAATCACAACTTGGGAAGCTTGGTTATAGAGCTTTGTATCGGCTTTAGCGACATAAAACCCACAAAATGCCAGAGCCGCAGGGGTAAAGCAAAACACGATCAGGCAAGCTGTAACCACCCCAATCAAAGTTCGTAGTAGTTTCATAGTGATTAGTGATTAGGAGATAAATGGGATGAGAGACTTGTCGGTTTGGCGTTTGTCAGGGATGACCAAGAGAATCGATTTGCTTTAAAGACTCGATCTATGAGAATCGTCAGAGGAGAGAGCGCAAATAATGCCCAAAAAGGAGCGGTGGACAAGTAAAAATTATTGCGTAAGAAAAAGGTTAAAAGTGCGATCGATACCGCCCAAATTAACCTGCCAACTCGTGCATTCGGCATCGATCGAGGATCGGTAATCATAAACAGCGCAAATAGTAACAGCGA
>Ga0163147_10006005_pt1 | contig 14455 bp, 6 predicted proteins | sample OliLakLV19MP6G1_FD_148597 | JGI IMG/M metagenome (GOLD analysis project Ga0163147, IMG submission 148597) | Freshwater microbial mat bacterial communities from Lake Vanda, McMurdo Dry Valleys, Antarctica- Oligotrophic Lake LV.19.MP6.G1 | ecosystem: Environmental > Aquatic > Freshwater > Lake >...
ATAGCGTACCTACGGCACGCAGGACCGCCCATTCCTCTAATGCTACAAAGATGTTGCTCCGATGGAGCAGGGCGGCTGGATAGTTACCTTTGGTGACACGGCCAGCATTTGTGTCCAAAGTCTAAAAGCATTGTTCAACGACGACAAAAGGCTCATCAGCCATGAAAAATTCTACGTAGCCATTCAAAAAACCATGGCGAAGATGGAAGCCATGGGCTTTGAGCGGTTTGAGGATTATCAACCTCACTTTATGATGTATTTGTGCATCAATTTCATGTGGGATTTGGGAGACTACGAAAAAGCATACCGGTATTTATCCTTTGCCGAGCGGTTCCTGCAACCTACGAGAAAAAACTACCGGGGTTTTACCATTATGCTGAACCAGTTGCAAACCTACTGGCATCAAAAACAGGACTATCCAAGAGCGATCGAATACGCCCAAAAAATTCAGCGGCTTTACCAGAACCTTCCATTCGACGACCCGGAGACAGCCTGGCGCAGCCGGTTTTGGCAGGGCTTTTCCTCGCTCAGCATCGCAGAAATGCTGCTCGAACAGGGCGACACTGCGAAGGTTGAGCACTACGCTGAAGGGTTATGCCCGGAGCCAGGTCGAGCACCCTCAAAGTCCCTTATATGCCTTCATTGCGGAGTATGAGGCATTGCAGGTCTATGTTCCCATCAAACTGGCATTTGGAAAATTGGACGAAGCGGGCCAATTGCTGCAACGTGCCCTGGAAATCAAGAAAAAAGTGGGCGTCTGCTGGCAAATGGACCTGTTCAAGCACATCCGGTTTTATGAAAATTTCGATTGGGCAAACGCCACGAAGTCCTTCGCCATGTTAAGCGCTGTTCTCCTGTGCCAGGATCGGGTACAGATTTGACAACTTTTTTGAAAGTTGTCAAATCTCGCTTGGGCAAACTCCGCGACGCTCTTCGCCGGGTTGAACGCTGTTCTCTTGTGCCAGAATCGGTTCCAGAATTCACCGTTCATCGTTCATAATTCCGTTGTCACGCTTTTGTCACTCCCCGATTTGATGGTTTTTCCGGCTGCGCTGCTTCCCTTGCAGCATGAAAAAACAGCAGCATGGAAGCTCATTCAAAACAAGATCACGACAACAATCTGCTCTTCTTCCGATGGAAAGAGGCACTGCTCCATTGGCTGACCTGGTCGCTTTGGGTGGCTGTCCTGTTCTACGGCATGCACTGCTACTTTGAATATCGCAACCAGGAATTGGACAAGCGGCTGGAGCAGTTGCACTCTTCTTTGCGGTACGATACTAATTGATACAGGCCCTCCAAGAGCCCAATTTTTTACTTATTTTAACATCTTTCACTCATGAAAAAGAGTTGCTCTAGTGCTCATTTTGAGCAAAAATTCAGCTTGCTGTTTTTCTTCCTGGCTGTTGCAAGCGGCTTAATGGGTCAGGCCTCGCTTTCGGTGCAAGGCGTTCTGACCAAATCCGACGGTACGGCAGTGGACGACGGCGACTATTCCATGACCTTCAAATTGTGGACAACGCAGATCGGCGGCACTGCGGTGCACACTGAAACGATCCAGCAGGTCGAAACCATCGGAGGGGTTTACAGTGTAGTGCTTGGCCGGAACGGTAAGCCGATCCTCGCGCCTTTCGATCAGGTTTATTACCTCGGTGTGAGCGTCGGCGGCGGGCAGGAACTTTTGCCCCGCCCGCTTTTGACGCATGCTCCCTATGTGCTGGCCTTGTTGGGAGAGCACAACCAGTTTCCCAGTACAGGCCAGGCAAAGATGGATGCGATCGAGGTTGCCGGCACTATTGTGGTCCATGCACTGGATGTTACTGGCACTGCCAGCTTGCCTTCCTTAAATATTGCCGGAACAGCCAGCTCCCAGGCATTTGTCGCACCCAGCGGTGCACCCTCGGGTTCCGTGTCCGCAAGAGGTTATTCCTTTGATACGGGCGGCGACAGGGACGGCGGCTTGTTTTCAGAAAACGATGGCAGGGTTTCGATTTACACCGATGCTGTAGAACGAATAAAAATTACGGACACCCAAATCGAATTCAAGGGAAAAGTATTGGCCGCCGATGAAGCGGACGACGGCGGATACGCCTTTGAGGGCAATGCCGCGAATGGTATGTTCGAAACGGGTGCCACGGTTGCCTTCCGAAGCAATGGCACGGACAGGATTCTTATGGAGAGCGATCAAACTTCTTGCAATGGCGCTGCTTATTTTGAAGGCACGATTCGCCTCAACGATGTGGTACGCACAAACGAGAGCAGAATTTACATCGATAAGCCCGTTGATATTACGTCGGACGGAAAATCCTATACCAATTATACTATTAATCCGACCGACACTTACAGAAGATATTTCCATGATGGAGAAAACGATTATCCCCAAGATAACAACGGGACAGAAGATTTCAATAAAATCAGTCTACAGGCGGACGGAGCGATGCTCGCAGAAGGGTATTATGCCGCTTCCGACAGGCGCATCAAAAAAAATCTGTTCCGCGTAGACAAGGCCTTGGCGCTTGCCAGATTACAGCGTTTGCAAGTAACGGATTATCGCTATATTGACGAAAAAGCAAAAGGGAAGGGGTTAAAAAAGGGTTTCATCGCTCAGGAAGTAGAGGAAATAGAACCCGCGGCCATCACGACAAGCACCCATTTTATTCCCGGCATATATGCCCCTGCCCAAACCAGCCACGCCGCCAACGGACAGATTGTTTTATCCATGGCCGCAGCGCACGGGCTGCAAAAAGGAGATCAGGTGCGCATTTTTGAAGGCTCGATCCGGCACGATTTGACCGTTGAGGCTGCTACTGAAACTGCTTTTACCGTATCAAAATGGGCCGAAACCGCACCCGCTGGCCTCTTCGTTTTCGGCAAAAAAGTTTCGGATTTTAAAGCGGTTGATTACGACCGGCTTTTCACCCTGAACATCGCCGCGACCCAGGAACTCGCCCGCCGCATCGAAATGTTGGAAACCGGTTTGTCCGCGCCCTCTCCGGAAGATGCAGGAAACGCAGGACTGACCGACAGACAAACCGGGTTCGGCAAACAACTCAGCGAACTGGCCAGAAAAATCAAATGGCTCGAAAACCAGTCGGCGGGCAGTCGGAAATGATCCTGCCTTTGCGGGTCATGCAACATTTATAGGGCGCAAACCTGAAAGCATCCAACAATTTCTTTCCAACTTTAAAACATCTTTTCCTTTATGAAAAAAGGGATCTATACTATACAATGGGCGCAACAATGCTGCGCCTGGCTGTTCTTCCTGGCTTTTGCCAGTGGGTTGTCAGCTCAAGCCTCGCTTTCGGTGCAGGGCGTTTTGACCAAATCCGACGGCACAGCCGCAGACGACGGGGGTTATCTCATCACGTTTAATTTGTGGACAGCTCAGACCGGCGGTATTGCAGAACATACCGAAACCATCCAGAATGTCGAAAGCATCGGGGGCGTTTACAGCATAGTGCTTGGCGTGAACGGGACACCCATCACCGCGCTTTTTGATAAAATTTATTATCTCGGCGTAAGTGTCAACGGCGGACAAGAACTTACGCCGCGCCCGCTTTTAACCCACGCGCCCTATGCGCTTTCGTTGTTGGGAGATAGCAATCAATTTCCCAGTACCGGGGAGGCCAAGGTGGATGCCCTGAATGTCGCCGGGACTGCTACAATGCATGCATTGGAGGTCACCGGAGTTGCCACATTGCCTTCCTTAAATGTGACCGGGGTTGCTTTTGCCCAAGTATTTTTCGCAGCAAGCGGTACACCCGCCACAGGTATTGCCGGAAAGGGTTATTCCTTTGGCACAGGCGGCGACAGGGACGGCGGCTTGTTTTCGACCGGCAACGGCACGGTTTCGATGTACGCCGATGGGGTCGAACGGGTAAAAATTTTTCAAAACGAAATAAACCTGAATGGAACAGCACTGGCCGGAGTTGGATACGCCTTTGTCGAAAGCCCAACCAGTGGAATGTTCGGTGATGGTGCGGATGTCTGTCTCCGCAGCGATGATGTGAATAAAATTCGTTTGACGAGCACCAAGAACCATTTCGACGGTGTTTCAGCGTTCGAGAACGCTGTTGAATTCGACGGCGGGGTGACATCTGTCAATGACAAAATCATCATAGCCAAGCCGGTCAATGTCAGTGCAAACGGGATAGATTATAACAACTACTCAGGCACGAACAATCCATACAGACGATATTTCTACGATGGGGAAAATAATTACCCTGGCGGCTCTAACACGGATTTTGAGGAGATCAGTGTGCGGGCAGACCAATACATGCTTGCCGATGGCTATTACGCTGCTTCTGACAGGCGCATCAAAAAGGACTTGTCCCACGTGGACCAAGCCGCTTCGCTTGCCAAACTGCAACGCCTGCATGTGACCGATTACCGTTACAAGGACGAATTCGCCAAAGGAAAGGTGCTTAAAAAGGGGGTCATCGCACAGGAAGTGGAAGAGACAGAACCCGCAGCCATCACAACAGGCACCCATTTTATCCCAAGCGTATACACACCTGCCAAAAATATCCAGTACATCGGCCAGCAATTTGTTTTTTCGATAGCAGCAGCACACGGCCTGCAAAAAGGCGATAAGGTACGCATCTTCGAAGGTTCGGTTCGGCATGATTTGACTGTCGAAGCAGCCACAAAAGACCAGTTTGCAGTGAACTCATGGGGTAAAACCGTACCCGCAGGCGCCTTTGTTTTTGGCAAAGAAGTTTCAGATTTTAAATCGGTTGATTATGATCATCTCTTCACGATGAACATCGCCGCGACACAGGAACTCGCCCACCGCATCGAACTGCTGGAAGCCGATTTGGCCGCCGCTCAATCAGAAGCGCTCACACTTCTTGCCCAAAAAGCAGGATTGGCCAACAAACAAACCGGCCTGGATCGTCAACTTACCGAACTGGACAAAAGAATGAAAATGCTTGAAAACGGCACGGAGACGCATCGAAAATGAGGACTATGCTGCGTGTACAACCTTGTTTACCTGAACTCCCAGCCTTTATTCCTTCATGCTTTCAGACATCTTTTCAATGATGAAATATACCTTCCTTTCCAACCCGAACGGGGCGAAATTGCAATCTTTTTTTTCTTATTCACCGATTGGCAGCCGACAGTCGGCTGCCTTCCTGTTCTTTTTTGCTGTTGCAAGCGGTCTGTTTGCTCAAGCCACGCAGCCAGCTCTCTTGGTACAGGGCGCGTTGACCCAATCCGACGGCACTGCCGTGGGAGACACCCTGTATTCCATTACTTTCAAGTTATGGACAGAGCTTAGCGGCGGCATTGCGGAGCACACCGAAACCATCCCAAATATCCAAACCGTCGGAGGTGTTTACAGCGTGGTGCTCGGTATGAATGGCACGCCAATTACCGCGCCTTTCGACCGGGTTTATTACCTCGGTGTCACCATCAATGGGAAAGAACTATTGACGCGCCCGCTTTTGACGCACGCACCCTACGCGCTTTCGTTGTTGGGGAAGAGCAATAAATTTCCCATATCAGGCCTGGTCAAGGCCGATGCCGTACACGTGACGGGGCTTGCCACGGTCAATAGAATCCAGGTAATCACGACTGCCACAGTGGATACGTTCAATGTGAATGGGCCTGCAAAGGCCGCGGCATTTGTTGCACAGAGCGGTATGCCTGCCATGGGGACTGCCAGAAAAGGCTATTCCTTCGACACAGGCGGCGACACGGACGGCGGTTTGTTTTCTACCGCCGACAAAACGGTGTCGGTTTTCACCAATGCGAGCGAACGGTTAAAAGTTTCTCAAAACCAAATCGAGTTGAAAGCCAAAGCGCTCACCCTGAATGACTTTGCGGGCGGTGGCTATGCCTTCATCAGCAACAAAACAAGCGGCCTGTTCGGCACAGATGGTACGCAGGTCGCCGTCCGATTCGAGGGAGATGACAGGATCAATATGTCGAGTGATAGCATCACCCGCTACAACGGCACATGGGAGTTTAATAGCAAGGTCTGGCTCAATAATATAGTCACGACAACAGAATCCGAAATCGAAATCGCAAAGACCATTGATATTAGACAGGACATTACCTACCCCGATTATTCCCCGCTGGGTGGCAAAGACCACGATGACTCGGAAGATGAGACCGAATATCATCAATATCTCGCTTCCGGGGTAACCAAGTTCCATATTAATTCCGGTAAAAAAACTTTCGAAAAAATCAGTCTGCGGGTGGCAAGCAGGATGTTGGCAGATGGCTACTACGCCGCTTCCGACAGGCGCATCAAAAAGGACTTTTCCCGTGTAAACACAGCCGAAGCACTTGCCAATCTGCTCCGCTTGCAGGTGACAGGCTATCATTATAAGGATGAAATAGCCAATGGCAGCAACCTTCAAATGGGTTTCATCGCACAAGAAGTAGAGGCTGTAGAACCGGAATCCATCACAACAAGCACCGATTTTATTCCCAGCGTGAATGCGCCTGCCGCAAACATCCGTAGCATTGACCAGCGACTTGTTTTTTCGATGTGTGAGCCGCATGATCTGCAAAAAGGCGATCGGGTGCGCATCATCGAAGGTTGGGTCCAACACAATGTAACCGTTGAGGAGGCGACCGAGACTGAGTTTAGGGTGGCAAATTGGGGTCAAACCGTGCCCACAACTGCTTTTGTTTTGGGAAAAGAAGTTTCAGATTATAAAGCTGTTGACTACGACCACCTTTTCACTATGAACATCGCTGCCACGCAGGAACTCGCCCGCCGAGCTGAAACTTTGGAAAAAGCATTGTCCGCCGCCCAGTCCAAAAATGCCGCGCTCCGTGCCGAAAATACAAGTTTGGAAAAGGCCCAAACGGCATTCGAAGGCCAACTGAGCGAACTGGACAAAAACATGAAATTGCTCGAAATTACCGGATCGAACCGATGACGTTCGAATCGCATCCGGCATCCGCGTCTATTTTCATTCATCTTTAATTTTTTCAAGCAATGGAAAATATACAAAACAGCAGGCTGATCGCCGTGCTGATATGGACTCTTTGGACTTTTCCCACGCTTTTTGGGCAAAATCCAACCAGCCAGGCCTCCGATCCCAACTGTTCGCCAGACACTGGCGAGGTGGTCATTATACCGAGTGCCGCATTTTTCAATTACGGCAGCAGCACCAAAATGAAAAGCAGCACCCGCCGGATGAAACTGACTGTGGGGCAGATGGTTATCCAGCCGGCGGTCGGCGACACCAACAGCATTTTTGGCTTCTGGAGCTCGTTTCTCGTTGCCCCGCAACCGCCCTTTGTCAAGGCCACAGAGGGCGATCTGGCTGACCGCATCCAGATCTCGTGGTCGGTCAACCCGCTCGGTTCCTTCCCAATCGGTGGTTTCAAAATTTACCGCGACGGCGTTTTTTTGGCTTTGGTGGACAAAAACACCCGTAACTACAATGATTTCTTCATCGTCGCCGGCACCAACTACACCTACTGGGTGCGGGGGGTCAACAATTTTGGCGATGGCCCGGCAGGGATAGCCCTGGGCTTTCAGGTGCCCAACGGCGTAGCCACGGGCTGGGTGCGCACCCTGAACAGCAATCCGGTGCCCAATGCACAGGTCAGTTTAAGCCCGATGCAAGGTTACTCTGCAAGGTTTGGGCAGTTCGATGGTGCCACTGCAACAGCGGAAGCGGCCACTGGGTCGAACTTTTTGCCGACAACGGCTGACAAAGAATGGTCTTTGACTTTTTGGGTCAAGACGCTGAACATCAATGGCTCGGCGAGCATTATGCAATTGTCCCCCAACCTGGATGTGCAACCCACCCCCACTGGGATCAGCATGGTGATCGGTGGAATGACGATGGCTGGGGATTTCGTGGCTGGAAACACCAACATCGGCGACTGGCACAACGTGGCGCTCACTTTTGGCGCGGGCCAATATCGCCTGTACTTGGATGGTATCCTGGTCGGCTTGGACACCGGCCCGGCGATTTTGACTTCTCCCGACCTGAGTGTGGGCGAAAACACCTTCAGCGCGGGCAGTTGGGACGGTTTTTTGGACGAACTTCGGATTTACCACCGCCGCCTCGACGAACTGGAATTGCAGGAGGTGATGACTGGCACGGCCTCTTCGCTTACCCCAAATTTGAAGTATTACTGGAAAATGGACGAGGGCTCAGGCACCAAGGCCTTCGACATCCTGCGCAAGAGCCGGATATTTTTCTGCGGAGCCATTTTTAGCACAGATGAAGACGACCGCGCGCCGGTCGCCACGTCTGGCATGACCAATAACCAGGGCTATTACCGCATTGAGGGGGTGAACTATGGAGCGGCGGGGACGATCTTTTTGGCTACGCCGAAAAAAGATTTTTACGAACACCGTGCACTCAAATTTGACCGCAGCGAGGGCGACCACGTCTTGCTGCCTGATTTCCCGGTAGCCAACAAGGCCACGCTCGAACTTTGGGTGAACAGCACCGGGCCAGACGGCACACAGTGCCTGATTTCCAAGCAGTGGCCTGGCAACCATTTCCAACTCATGCTCACGCCCAACGGCAACACCAGCGATGTCAAATTTTACCTTACCGGGCAGGAGTATAACTTCGGCACGCTCGGCTTGGGCTACCAGCACCTGGCCTTTACGCTGGAAACAACGGGCAGCAACCTGCTCGTGACGGCCTACAAAGACAGCATCGCCCTGGGCAGCCATACGTTCGGAGGTATCAGCAGCGACTGGACAGATCCAGGCAGCCACTGGGTGCTGGGTGCCCGCGACGGCGCAATCCTCACGGACTTCTACGGCGGCCTGATAGATGAAGTGGCGCTGTACGATACGACGCTCAGTGCGGACAAAATCTTCGAACACGCCAAAAAATCGCGCGATATGCAGGAAAAAGGGTTGGCCATCTATTTCCCAATGGACGAAGGCACGGGCAACAAGGTGGCCAACGTCGGCTCGTTTTTTCTGGACGAAAAAGGGCTGGCGCAGGGCACGGAATGGACGACTCTGGCAGCCAACCAAGTCACCGAGCCGCACGAATTTGCTCCTTCGACCCGGCAGGTGACGCTGAACCCGAGCATCACATCGGTGGACCAGGTGGATTTTGTGGACCGCTCGACGGTGGGGGTTTCGGGTTTCGTCCGGTACATGGACACCAAATGTTTTACAGAAAATGTGGAGATTTTGGTCAACGGCGAATCGTTCAGCCCCGGCATTTTCACTGATTCTACCGGTAGGTTTATCATCGATATCGAGCCGGGTGCCAGCATGACTTTGAGGCCAAAATTCAAAAACCACGAGTTTCTGCCCGCTGAAATTGACGTAAACAACGTGACCAGCCCGGTTGCCGGACTGGTTTTCACCGATGTCACCACCCGCTCCATTACGGGGCAAGTGGCGGGCGGCACCTGTAAAAAATCAATTCTGAACCACCCCGGCACATCCACCGGCACCCTGTGCAGGGTGACTGTGCGAGAGATTGGCGGTTGCTTCAGCGCATACTACGACTTTGGGCTGGGGGAAGAAGCGGGCTTTTACCTGTTTGAAAATCTGCCACCGGTCGAGTTTACCGTCTCGGTGACCTCTCACTCCGAGATGGCTATCAAAGACGCTTTCGGGGTGCAGGGCGGGCAGCAAATTGACTTGACCGAGCAGCAGGACACGGTGGTCAATTTCACCTACTTCGCACCACCGATCGTGACCGTCACGGCTGGCCTCGAACCCGTCAGCCCGCTGTGCAACAAAATTGTGCTGGAACAATTCAGCAGCCAAACAATTGAAATACAGGTACTTGAAACGTACCCCCACGACGCGGTGCCCGGCTGCCCGGTGGATACAGCTGCTTTGGAGATCATCAACGGTTTTGCGGAAACGGTGGTCAACACGACCCTCAGCAAGGGCAAAAGAATCCACATGTTTGTGGTGGGAAAACCGAATGGCGCATCCCCGTTTGAGAAAACCCTGCAAATCGTGGCAAAAACTTTGAAAGGCATCGAAAGCAGTTTCGCCGTACAGGGCATCGTCACGGGCATCAGCAAAAAGCACAACACGTTCACTACAAAGTCGCCACAAACGCCTACCCTCGTTTTGCACGACCCGCCGGGCGACGGCAGTTATTCGTTTTTGGAAAAAGGCCAGACCATCTGCAATACGACCACTTTGAGCATGGAGGGTGAATTTGGGCCGGGCCTCGGCGGAGAACTGTTCCTCGGTGTAAATGTCGAAACGGCAGTCGGGATCGGAGCCGAGGTGACCACCACCACGACGTACAGTGCCAACCAAGGTTTTGATGGAAATCTGACTGTCGCGAAAACCAGCGCAAATTCCTATAAAACTTGCACCACGTTCACAGAGCGCATCTCCACGAGCGATGGCGATCTGGTCGTTGGCGACACGCTCGCGGATGTGTTCGTGGGCCTTGGCCACAACATCGAACTGGGGTTTGCAGACCTCGTCAAATTCGACACGGCCAATTGCACAGGCACCGTGAAAATCGTCTTGAACGTCGAGCCAGACAGTTTCGCAACCGCATTTTACTATTCCGAGTGGAATATCAGGAACACCGTCATCCGGTACTTGGACTCTTTGATCATAAACCCTGACCCCAAACTTACGCATGCAGAGGCCATCCGGGATTCCATCAATTACGTGCGTTCCAAAAATCTTTGGGTCAAGATTTTGGAGGACAATTTGAAGGAAAAGGAAAAGGGCAAATGGGTGGAGAAAAACATCTCGTTCGATGCCGGGGCATCCTACGAGTATTCGGTCGCAAGCCTTGTGGACAGCACCAGTTCGAGCAGTGAGGCGATCAATACGGAAGGCGAGTTGTTCACCAAACTTGGCGCAACGGTCAACGGCACCGGCTTTACCGGCACCATCCGGTTCGTCTATTCCACCAGCAATGGCGAGTCGGAAGAAACGGGTCAGGAAACCACCGTCACCACAGGTTATGTGCTGAAAGACAACGACATAGGCGATGCTTTTTCCATAGACGTGGGTATTGACAAACGGTACAATACCCCCATTTTCAAGACAAAAGCAGGCCAGTCCATGTGTCCCTGGGAGCGGAAAACGGCGCACCGGGAAAGCACCGGCCTCGAATTTCGGAACGGCAGCGGCCCGGAAGCCATCGGGGTACCCTCGAACGAAGCGGCGATTTTCCTCTTTAACCTGGCCAACAATAGCGAGACGCGGGAGACGATGGTGTACGCTTTTGCCGCCGGGCCGGAGAGCAACCCGCACGGGGCAGAAATTTTCCTGAACGGTGCAGCGCTCGACCAAGTTTTTTATTACCAAATCCCGCCCGGACAATCCATTCCGATCACCGTGACCATCAAACGCGGCCCGATTGAATACGATTACGACGACATGGAACTGGTGCTGTACTCCGAATGTGAAGACACTCGAACCAACCTGCTCGGCCTGCCGTCAGACGGCGACTCGATTTTGAACTCGCCACGATACGTCACCGTGCATTTCACCCGCCCGTGCAGCGAGGTAAACATCAATTACCCGGAGCAAAACTGGGTCGTGTTCCCAGACCCCATGACCGCTCAGAATGATGATCTTATGGCGATCACGGTATCCGGCTATGACCCCTCCAACATTGATTTCGAACGCATTAGGGTGCAATACCGGCCAAGCAACGGAGACGGGGCCTGGCTAAACATCGTCGGGCCAGCCACCAACGGAAACCCAGACCAAGACAACACTGGCTCCATTTTGAAAAATAAACTGGGGGCTACCTACACCCAGTTTTACTGGGACACCCAGGGTCTAAAAGATGACGATTACGAAATCCACGCTTCGGCTATCTGCCTTGGCAACGCTTTCGACAAACCGGGTTTTTCGGACATCATCAAGGGCCGCATCGAGCGTGAGCCGCCCCGGTTGATCGGTACACCCGAACCCTCGGACGGGGTATTTCAGGCCGGCGACGAGATTTCGTTTTTGTTCAACAAGCCCATCAACTGCGACAAGGAAAAAATCAATAATATTGACAACGTGAAGCTTTTCATGCCCAACGGCCAGCCGATTCTCATTGACATCACTTGCAAGGACAACAAGATCATCCTCGACCCCAATTTTCAAAAGCATTTTGAAAACCTCGTCCTTCGCGCCGAACTGCACGACATCAAGGACTTAGTGGGCAATGCCTTCAACGGCACCAAACAAAACAGCGGCATCTGGGAATTCTACGTAGACCGCAACGAACTCGCCTGGCTGACCGATAAGATGAACCTCACCAAGTACGAAAATGAGTACAAAGTGGGCACCGCCGCCATCCACAACCGGGGTGGCGCCCCGGTGAAGTTCACCATCAAGGGGGCGCCCAACTGGGTACGCGTGGTGCCAAGCGCAGGTACGCTCGTGGCCAATCAGGTACTCCCCATCCGCTTCGAGGTGGATTCTACCCTGGCCTTCGGCAACTGGCGCGACACCATCGTGCTACACACGGAGGCGGACCAAAACCCCTTCTTCATGGGGGGAGACGAACCGTTGCCCATCGGCGTACGCGTGGTGTGCCGACCACCCAACTGGAATGTCCAGGCGGGGCTTTATGAAAACACCATGAACATGGTACTGGAACTCAACATCCAGGGACAAGTCTCTACCGACATCGAGGACATCGTGGCAGCCTACATCGGCGACGAACTGCGCGGCCGCGCCTCCGTCGAGTACGCACCGGCGGCCAACAAATACCTGGCTTACCTGACTGTGTTCGGCGACCCCGACGATCAATTGGACGATGTGCGCTTTGAAATCTGGGATGCCTCAGCCTGCGTGCGTTATGGCGAAGTAATAGAGTCGCTCAACTTCCAGTTTGATAACGTGATCGGCTCCACCGGCAATCCGCAGGTGCTGCACACCAACAGTCTGGTACTGCGCGAAGTACCGTTCGGTTACGGGTGGAACTGGTTGTCCTTCAACCTCGCGTTCCCAGACAACAGCCTGAATGCGGCGCTCGCCCCGCTGAATCATCCGGAGAATGACCTGATGAAATCACAAACGGCGTTCTCCGCTTACACCGGAGGCTGGTTCGGCTCGCTCAATAACCTGGGCAACACCACCATGTACATCTACCGCGCCGATGTGCCCGACACGCTCAAAATGCTCGGCAACCTGATCAACCCAGCCATAACCAATATCCCGCTCGTGACCGGCTGGAACTGGATTGGCTACATTCCCAGCTACTCTCTGCCCATCAACGAGGCGCTCAGTTCCCTGCCTTCCCAAGCGGGAGACCTGATTAAAAGCCAGTATGCATTCGCACAATACTTCAACTCGACCTTCGGGTGGGTGGGTAACCTGAAGTACATGCAGCCGCCCAACGGCTATCAGATCAAAGTCGCCACGGCTGGTACACTGACTTATCCGCAGCCCAGCCAGCAACGACCTAACGACGGCATATTAGAAAGCAGAGACGCTCCAATCCCCAAGTTCTGGAACGTCCACCCGACACATTACGAACACAGCATGACGCTGATCGGGATGTTGAAAGCGAACGGTCAGAATGCCACGACCGCTCCGATGGAACTCGGTGTGTTTGCAGGCACCGAAGTACGCGGTTCGGCCCAGGCGATTTATGTCGCTCCGCTGAATGCCTACCTGTTCTTCCTGACCAGTTATGCCAATGCAGGCGACGAGCGCTTGAAATTTAAACTATTCGACAGCGCGACAGGTACGGTGCAGGATTTGTCGGAAACGATGTGGTTCTCGCCGGATTTGCACCAGGGCAGTATCGAGTCACCCGTACCGTTCACACTGAAAACCAGTGGGTTAACAGAAGCGACCGTGGAGCAGTCGTTCGATGTGCAACCCAACCCGTTCAGTGCAGAGACCATGTTCAGATTTGCGCTTGCACATGCGCAGGAGGTGACTATCAGCGTGGCCGATGTGAGCGGTCGCGAGGTATCACGCCTGCAATCGCAAGCGCGCATGGGTCTGAATACGGTGACGTGGGACGGCACCTCCGACGCCGGGCTGCGGCTGGGCGCGGGGGTGTATTTTGTGCGGCTGAGTACGGAAGACGGCATGGTAACCCGAAAGGTGGTCTTGCAACGGTAGGTGGGGAGCAAGTAGACAGTGTCTCATAAGGTCTAAATTCAGACAGGATGGACATGATTTCACAGGATTTACGTCTTTTTCAAGTTAAATCCTGTAAAATCATGCCCATCCTGTCAAAAAAATTCACTTGTGAAACGACTTCTACCCTGCGTAGAAATACCTGTTTTTTCAAAACGGGTATTTTTACGCGGTTCCCGATCCGGGATCGTTCATGATCTTTGCAGAGAAAAACCCTTGAATTTGGCGGAAGACCCAACCGGACGATGTCTGATGTAATTGCGACAGCAGTATTATTCGGGAATCGCAGCTGCTTAGGAACGCGGCACCAATAACTTAGTCATTTTAGGTCAACCATTTTTTCATCAGACAACACTATTTTTCTGCGAATAGTGGGGCTATTTAAAGAAAAATAGCGGCCGTATGATGGAACAAAGGGTG
>Ga0163147_10006008_pt1 | contig 14452 bp, 15 predicted proteins | sample OliLakLV19MP6G1_FD_148597 | JGI IMG/M metagenome (GOLD analysis project Ga0163147, IMG submission 148597) | Freshwater microbial mat bacterial communities from Lake Vanda, McMurdo Dry Valleys, Antarctica- Oligotrophic Lake LV.19.MP6.G1 | ecosystem: Environmental > Aquatic > Freshwater > Lake >...
TCAGACATAGAACAACTTACTGACTTTTGGTACCGAGATATTACGCTGGATACAGAGTTGCTGCTTAAAAAAGCTACCCCAGAGCTAGTCGTAGAGCAACTCCAAGAGGTGCTGGCTCGGTTTGAGCCATTGAGTGACTGGACAGTAGCTGCTGTAGAAACCACTCTGCGCAGTATTCAAGAAGTTCACGATTACAAAAAAAATCAATTCTTCATGCTTATTCGCGTTGCTATAACTGGCAAGACTGCTACACCACCATTATTTGAAACACTGGAGGTACTGGGCAAAGAAAAAACAGTGGCAAGACTCAAGGCGGCTCAGGTTGCACTCCAGACTATGGCCCCTAAAAACCTCTAAAAAATGGTACACTGAAACACAGAGTTTCTTGTGTATGCCGAATTCTTCAACCAAACTTACAACAATCGCCACATTTTCGCAGCAGTTGAAAGATAAATTTCAACAGAAGCATCAAACCGCTCAAGCTTGGTTTAAGAGTAAGTCCGTTGAGATTCCCGATTTCCGTCGGGCTTCACAACAAATGTTAGCTGCCGCTTCATTGGCAGGTGCAATAGCTATGACCAATCCAAGCGTCAACCAGCGGGTAGTGTCAGATCTCTTGAAAGAAAATCAGGACTCATCTCACCACGAACTAGTAGCGCAACTTACCTCCGAGGAATATGACACAGTGATAATTAAACTACAGGCAGCTGCCAAGATGCCACCAGGTCATTTGCCGCAAGATGACGAGTTGTATTTAGAGCAACAATTGAGTGACATTTTGGGGTTTGGCGTGACTGCTCAGCTCGACGGTAATAGGCTCAATCATACTGTTGGTACTATGGGTGGCGAGCAACACTTGCGGCGTTTCCCCGGTGACTCACTTGATCAACATGATGCGTATTTAGAATCAGGTATTGCGCCCAACCGTGGTGCTTTTGGTTGGTTTACGCAAAATGGAGAGCTAACGCAGCAAGCTATTAATCGAGAGAAGTACTACTTCGCTGTTCAAACGCTCTATTTGCCAGATTGGAACACCAAGCATCCACAGCTCAAGGAGTGGTATAAGTTTCGTAAGATGATTGTCATAAATCCGGCTGAACGGATAGCTATGGTGGGAGTGGTTGGGGATGCGGGGCCAGCTGCGTGGGTTAAAAAACAGTTTGGCGGCTCTCCAGAAATTATTCGTGAAGGTAAGATCTGGAGCCCAAATAGTAAGGGCAGGGTTATACTATTATTTATCGATGATCCAGAAGAGAGAGTCCCGCTGGGTTTTATTAATCTAGATGACCTACGGCCAGCTGTACTGGCTCAAAAGTAATATGTCACAGATCCTTTTTCAACAGCCATCTACCTTTTATGATCATGTGTTGGAGTGGGAATTGTTGGAAGAACTACTCGAGCAGTTTGAAGAGCAGGAAAAACACACTGCTCATCAAGAGATGGCTGTTGCTATTGATCATGCCATTCATCATGCAATTTTAGACCATCTGCCAATAGAACATCACACAGTCTACTTAGATATGTGTCGCAGTGGCGTGCATGAGATGAGCATCTTAGAGTGGCTTGAGATTGCCACTACTCATGAAAACATTATTGCTTTGATTCAAGAAACATATATTACCGTCTATGCCCAACTCAAAACACGCCTGAGCATTCATCAGAGTGGCTTAACAACATTATGATTATTGTTAATTTGACTGTTGGATCACGTTTTCCAGTTGATCGTAAAAAAATCAGACAGGCTGTGGTGACGGCTTTAGCTGGCCATGATATTGTAGATGCACAAATAGATATCTCCATTGTCGGAAAAAGAAAAATCAAAGAGCTTAACGAGGGTTTGCTCAAGCACGATGGTATCACCGATGTGCTGTCATTTCCTCAGCATGAACGCCATCAGCTTGATGACTTTCCGCTCCCCGAAGGTTTACCACCACATTTGGGTGATATAGTAGTCTGCTACCCGGTGGCCGTTGATACGGCACGTCGTTTTGGCAAACGAGTTGATGAACAAATTTGTTTTTATGTTGAACATGGATTAATGCACGTACTTGGTTATCATCATGATTGATTATGTCTTGGTATAGAACCTACAGACCCACTACCATAGCTGGTTTGCACCTACAATCGGTGCGAGAACAGTTGTCGTCTTTCTTGAAATCCGGAAGAGTGCCGCAAGTGATGTTGCTGAGTGGCCCCAAGGGCAGTGGTAAGACTTCTGCGGCTCGGATTTTAGCTAGCATTGTGAATGATCCAGCCAACGCGGTTGCTGCTGCTCAAATATTCACTTCCAACACAGACAAAAAGACCGCATTGAAAGAACCCAATCTCAAAGATCCTTTAGTGACACGCATTCAAAAAGGTCAGTCGTACGTGGTGCAAGAACTAGATGCTGCCAGTAATCGCGGTATAGATGAAGTAAGACGATTAAAGGAAGAAGTGCAATTACCACCGCAAGAAGGTGTAATTAAAGTCTACATTCTTGATGAAGTGCATATGTTTACCACTGAAGCCTTCAACGCACTCTTAAAATTATTAGAAGAGCCGCCAGCTCATGTGATGTTTATTTTGGCTACAACAGAACACCACAAAATTCCAGAAACTATCGTTTCTCGCTCTACAGTGATTACGTACCACAAGGCTAGTGTGAGCGAGCTGGTTAGTTCTCTAGAAAAAATTGCTCAAATTGAAAAAATAACAACAGAACCAGGAGCGCTGGTAAAAATTGCTCAGGCTGCCGATGGTAGTTTTCGGGATGCCGTCAAAATGGCAGAAACGATTTTTCAGCAGTTTGGTGAGTTAACAGAAACCACAGTGGAGTCTGTCACCGGTATTCATACTGCCATGTATCAGGAGCTGTTGCAGTTGGTCTTGGCAAAAGAACCAGTAGCTTTGGTGACATTCTTTATGGAACTACGAAACAAAGGTATGGATAGTGATGCCTTTTATAAGCAATGGGTGGAGTTTTTACACGCAGAGTTAGTGGTTTCTCTGGCACATACAACGGCAGCTTTAGCGAGTACTGCAGCCTTAATCTATATTCTTAAAGCTATGTTGTCTTTACCAGCTAGAGATGCCAGTGCGTTGCCACTACTAGCTCTTGAGTTGTCGCTTGTTGATATGGCACTACGCTCTGGTACACAACAAAGTGGCTCGGGAGGTTCGGGCGGGGGCACTCGGGCCGGTGCTCAAATAACTGCAAAAGTTGCTACAACCACTCGAAAACTAGCTGCAGCCTCGTCTAAGCACTCATCCAAAGTTCCAGATTTTACGCTAGTTGATATAGTTCCCTCTCTTTCCCACTCGGATAATCTCAGTCGAGTTACTACCACTGGCGATATAGACAAACTCTTTGAGGAGTGGAAGTCGTTTGTTAATCTAGTCGAAAAAGAACATACTGGGGTGGCTGTTTTGCTTCGTTCGGCCAAACCTTTGAGTCATACTGCTGAAAGTGCTCGTATAGCCGTGTATTATGCCTTTCACAAGCACTGTCTGGAAGAACCCAAAACAAGAACGATTCTTGATAATTGTCTGACTACTATTGCGGGTGGACCAATTAGATTAGAGTTTATTGTTTCAAGTGCAGATGCAACTACAGATGCAGTAACGCTGGAGACTTCAGAATTAGTAGAGCTAGCAGCAGATGCTCTGATATAGTAGAATCAATTGCAAACGGAAAAAACGTACTAATACTAAACTAAACAAAACTAAGGAGCGAATATGGTTAATCCACTTAAAGCACTCGGCGATATCAATCAACTACGTCAGCAGGCTAAAAAAATGCAAGATGAGCTAGCTGGTGAAGAAATCCGCATTGAAGAGGGTGACATTTTGATTGTCATCTCAGGCGATCAAAAGATTAAGCAGTTTTCTGTTCAAGGCGTCAGTAGTCAAGAAGCCATTGATGTTATCAATAAAGCTATTAAAAAATCTCAGGAATTAGCAGCTCGCAAACTCCAAGAAATGACGGGTGGCTTGGGTGGATTATTGGGTGGTGGAAAATCCTCGTAACATGGCTGTGGTATCTCGTTTGGACTCAGTCGTATTTGTGACGAGCAATGATCATAAAGCAGAAGAAGTGGCTTCAATATTAGGCATAGAGGTACTGAGAGTGTCAATTGACTTACCAGAGATACAGTCCCTGTCTGTAGAAGAAGTAGTGATACTCAAAGCCCAAGCTGCTTTTCAAGTACTCGGCAAACCACTTGTAGTTGAAGACACTAGTTTGATAATCCCTGCTTTAAATGGTTTGCCAGGGCCTTTGGTGAAGTGGTTTTTACAGACGATTGCAGCAGAAGGTATAGCTGCGATGCTACAACCGGCCAAAAGTAGAGCAGCCACAGCACAGTCATGTTTTGGTTTGGTAGACGAGACGGGGAAAGTAGAGCTATTTTTGGGCGAAGTGACGGGTGAGATTGCTCTCAAGCCAGCTGGAAAAACCGGTTTTGGTTGGGACAGTATTTTTATTCCCACCGGGAGCACAGAAACTTTTGCCGAGATGGGCGACCAAGCTAAAAACAAAATAAGTCACCGTTACCACGCATTACAAAAACTCAGGAAGTATCTCTATGCATGATTCCTACGCCCCACCGCAAAACATTATCAATAATTATGCAGATGTTTTGGTGAACTATGCTCTCAATTCTGGCGCAGGTGTTCGAGCCGGCGAAGTAGTGATGTGTGCTGTGCCAGATGTTGCAAAACCTCTAGGTTTAGCGCTCCAAAACACTCTTTTACGGGCAGGAGCTTTCCCAATTATTCGGCTGCTTCCCTCAGGATTTGAAGCTGATTTTTTTGCACTAGCCAATCACGAACAACTTACTTTTTTTCCTAAAAAATACTACCAAGCACAAGTAGATTTATATGATCACCAAATTGTAATAATTGCCGATGTTGATCCGTATGAGCTTAAAAATGCTGACCCATCCAAGATAGTCACTTCTCGAGATGCCCGGAAAGACTATAGAGATTGGCTCACCGAAAAAGAAACTCAAGGTAAGTTCACCTGGACATTGGGTTTGTGGGGTGTAGAGGCCAAAGCCAAAATTGTTGGTCTTAGTCTTGAAGATTACTGGAAAGAGATTATTAAAGCATGTTTTCTAGATGCACAAAATCCGGTTGAAGAATGGCGAAAACTTCAACTGCTGCAAAAAGACATTAAGTCAAAACTAAATGCTCTTTCTATTGAGTACTTAACTGTCATAGGCGCTGATGCCGATCTCAAAGTAACCATTGGAGCAGATAGAGTTTGGAAAGCGGGTGGCGGTCGCAATATTCCTAGCTTTGAGTTCTTTACTTCTCCAGATTGGCGAGGAGTTGAAGGTTGGATTCAATTTAATCAACCAGTCTATAGATATGGCAATGTGATTGAGAATGCTTACTTACGTTTTGAAAAAGGACTCGTTGTGGAGGCACAAGCCAGCGGCGGTTTTGAGTTGCTACAGCAAATGCTTAAAAGCCCCAATGCTAACAAAGCTGGTGAGTTTTCACTTACAGATAAACGCATGTCACGCATTACCCACACCATGGCAGAAACGCTCTTTGATGAAAATATCGGTGGACCATTCGGAAATACCCACATAGCTATTGGCATGGCCTATAAAGATTGTTACAAAGGTCAAGCAAGCAAGCTACTCAAGCAGGAATGGGAAGATCGTGGTTTTAATAACTCTGCCGAGCACACCGACATTGTTTCAACGAGTGATCGAACAGTGACTGCTTATTTGACCGATGGTAGCAGTAGAGTTATCTACAAAGACGGCATGTTTGTGATTTAAATCTCTCTAGAAATGAGCTCCTGTGTATGTTAGTGTTACATCATAGTCTATGCCCATTTCTGCCCAACACCCCATTGCTTACTTCTGTGCCGAGTTCGGCCTCGAATCCCGCTTGCCAATTTACGCTGGCGGATTAGGTATTTTAGCCGGTGACAACCTCAAGGCTGCCGCAGACGCCAAATTACCAATGGTTGGCGTTGGTTTGTTGTACAGGGGAGAAAAGGCCATTCAACATATTACTCCCGAGGGCATGCAAGAAGAGTGGGACATGACATTTGATCCTTACTCAAGTGGCCTGGAACATGTGTACGTTGACGACATGCCGTTATTTATAAAAGTTCATTTATCTGAAATAGATATTTGGGTTCGCTGTTGGAAAAAACAGATCGGTGAGACTGTCACCCTCTATTTACTCGATACCGATACCGATCAAAATGAGCTGTCTGAGCGTGGCATCACTCATGAGCTTTATGGAGGTAGTCAAGACGTAGTGGTCAAACAACAAATGATCCTTGGGATTGGTGGGGTCAAGCTCCTGCACGCTCTGGATATTCATCCGTCTTTGTATCATCTGAATGAAGGCAGGCCAGCATTCTTACACTGGCAACTCCTTCGTGAGTATACCGGAGATCATGGCTTGAGCTTTGTTGAGGCAAAAAAAGTAGCTCGCGCAAAAACTGTCTACACAAATCACACCTTACTAGCTGCAGGAAATCAGTCCTATTCACTCGATATTCTCAAGGCTTATGGCCGCTACTATGCCGACAAAATTGGCTGCAGCATAGACATGCTTCTCCAGGACGGGATAGAAGCAGGTAAAGACGGTTTTAATGTTACCCGGTTTGCACTCAATGTCTCATCCAAAGCTTCGGCGGTAAGTCAACCACACTTTCACTTATCACAACAGCAGTGGCCCGAGTATGACTGGGTAGGGGTTACGAATGGTGTGCATATTCCGACTTGGCAGAACCAGAATATTGCTCCGAACATTTCTAATCAAGGTGGGTTATGGCGAGCACATTTTGCCAATAAGAAAATTCTTGAATCGTACGTGAAAGAGCGCACTGGCTTTGGATATGATCCAGAGCGACTCGTGATTACTTGGGCTCGCCGTTTGGCAGGCTACAAGCAGATAGGCGTAATTTTTCAAGATATTGCTCGACTCAAGCAGATTATTACAAACGCTGAGTTATCTGGGTATGCGCTGTTTATTCCCAATTATGATATAGATTTGGCGCAACACTTAGTCCAGGGTTCTGATGTCTGGATTAATACGCCAGAGCTAGGCAAAGAGGCAAGCGGCACTTCTGGCATGAAGGCTATGAGCAACGGTGTCTTGCAGTGTACTGTTCAGGATGGTTGGGCTGCTGAAGTCGAGTGGTACGGCAAAGGTTGGACACTCGATCCAACAAACGTGAGTGATAGCTTTTATACCACTCTAGAGAATCAAATAATTCCATTATTTTACCAAGCCCAAGCGGGTCAGATAGAGAGCTGGACCAGCATGATGCAAGCTAGCATCCAAGAGTCCTCTCGCTTTTCGGCTCAGAGAATGCTACAAGAATACAGACAGTATTTATATGATCCGCTCGTGAGGTAGAGTACGTATGGCAGCGCCAAAATACAAACAATACGTGGAGCTAATGTTTGAAAAAAACAAAGCTCTTTTTGACGCTTTTCAAGAAGTTCATGATAAGTTCATGGCTCAACCAGATAAATATGAAGATTTATTCCACCAACAAGGCCTGCCAGTTTTGGATGTAGTTCGGGATTGGGAGCGGCGCCTCTGCTATGGTACGGAAAAAGGTAGGTATGCTTCTTACTCAGCCAAGTTAGCTGAAAAATTTTGGGAAGAGGTAAAAAAAACGCTTCCCGTAGTTGATAAGATTGGCTTGAGAAAAGTAAAACCAAAGTAATGAATGTTTAAAAAGCTTGCACTCGCTTCTTTTTTTATTGTTTCAGTCTTCTTCCTCTGGCGAATTATTGATTATTTTGGTCTCTTAAAGCGTACGCCGGCATCCCTCTCTTTAAGTAGCTCTACTTCAAGTGCTAGTGTAGAACCACTCTCAATAGAGTTGGAGTATCAAGTGGTGGCAGAGAATTTAACTGTTCCGTGGTCAATCGTGTTTACTGCTCCAAATAGAGTTCTTGTTGCAGAAAGACCAGGGAGAATTAGGGCTATTTTAGATGGAAAATTACAAGCGGAACCACTCATAGTGTTTCCAGAAATAGATAGTAGAGGTGAAGAGGGTTTAATGGGAATGACCTTAGATCCTGATTACGCAAGCAATAATTACTTGTATGTATGCTATGCCTCTCCTAATGGTAGCGAATATCAGGTGAGTATTGCTCGACTCGTAGACGCAGGTAGTGCAATCAACAAAGACACCACAATCTTGAGTGGAATTCCTGCCTCGCAGTATCATGCTGGTTGTGCAATTCGTTTTGGTCCAGATAAGAAATTGTATGTGAGCACTGGCGATGCTCAGCAAAAGGAAGCTGCTCAGAACGTAGCTGCTTTGGTTGGGAAAATGCTGCGATTAAATACTGATGGCAGCGTTCCCAGCGATAATCCAATAGCTAACTCTTTAGTCTGGTCTTACGGTCATCGCAATCCACAGGGTTTTGATTGGTACCCAGGCTCAGATGTGCTGTATGCAAGTGAACATGGACCGACTATTTTTGACGGCCCCGCCGGTGGGGATGAAGTAAACATTATCACTCGGGCAGGAAATTATGGTTGGCCTGTCACACATCACCAGCTGACAGCTCCAGATATACTAGCTCCCGTACTTGAATTTACTCCGGCTATCGCACCGGCTTCTGGCACTTTTTACTCATCAGATACAATCCCTCAGCTCAAGAACATGTTTTTGGTTGGCATGCTGAAAGGTGAAGGAATCTTGGTGGTTAAGCCCAATAGAGAAAATATTTCTCAAATCGGTGGTTATGAAATGATGCAGTTACCTTACGGAAGAATTCGGGCAATTGCACAAAGTCCGGAGGGCGAACTGTACTTTTCGACAAGCAACCAGGATGGAAGAGGTACTCCTCAAGAAGGTGATGACAAAATCATAAAGATTAGAGCGAAAAAGTAAAGTCAACTTGACACTTGCGGCAGACACCTGATACTATTTCCTCAGTGGGATATGGTTTACTACTGCCCGCACCTATCGAACCCAACTATGCTCATTCTCATTTTTTTTGCATTTATTGCTGGCATCGTGACTATCTTGTCTCCTTGTATTTTGCCTATATTGCCCGTAGTCTTATCTGGTTCATTGGGAGAAGGTAAGAAAAGACCTCTAGGGATTGTGGCTGGTTTTGTCTTAAGTTTTACTTTTTTTACTTTAGCACTTTCGAGTATTGTCCAAGCTACTGGTTTGGGAGCAGAGACACTCCGATTTGTATCGGTGGGAGTAATTGCCGTACTAGGTATTTCCATGCTATTACCACAGACACAAGTCCTTTTGGAGAAATTCTTCACTAAGCTTTCAGCCTTTTTACCACAACAAAGTCCTCGTAGCAACGGTTTTGCTGGCGGAGTGTTGGTGGGTATTAGTCTTGGTTTGCTCTGGACGCCATGCGTTGGTCCCATTTTGGCATCTGTCATTACACTAGCAATAACCAGTCAAGTCTCTCTTGCTGCTGTTTTTATTACTTTGGCGTATGCTTTGGGCACCGGCATTCCTATGTTGATCATCACTTATTCTGGAAGAGAGCTTTTAACCAAAAATTCGTGGTTGTTGAGTCGGACAACTCAAATTCAACAAGGGTTTGGTGTGGTAATGCTCGTCGTTGCTGTTGGTATTTATTATCAGTTTGACCGTACGTTTCAGACATTCATTCTGACGACTTTTCCTCAATATGGTGCTGGCTTAACCCAACTTGAAGACAACGACCTGGTGCGCAAGCAGCTCGATGCTTTGCAGGGTAGACCGACGGAAGAAAATAATTCTCAAGATAAGAGTGGAACTTCTCGACTCTTACCGCTCAATCAAAAAGCCCCAGACCTTGTTGGTGGTACCAACTGGATTGGCACAACGCCTCTTTCGCTGCAAACGGAACTCAAGGGTAAGGTGGTGTTGGTAGATTTTTGGACCTATAGCTGCATTAACTGCATTCGCACTTTTCCGTATGTCACCAAATGGTACGAGAAGTACAAAGATGCTGGCTTCGTAGTGGTTGGTGTTCACTCACCAGAGTTTGAGTTTGAGAAAAAAACGCAAAATGTGATCAACGCCATGGAAGATTTTGGCATTACGTATCCAGTGGTTCAAGACAATGACTTTGCTATCTGGAAAGCATATAACAACCGCTATTGGCCTGCGCATTATCTCATTGATGCAGAAGGAAATATCCGTTATACCCATTTTGGAGAAGGTAAGTATGATGAAACTGAGAATGCTATTCGTGAGCTACTTGGTTTGGAGCCATTAACCGCAGTCGTTAAGCAACCCAAAGCACCTTCTTTGTTACAAAAGGTAATTCCTTCTTTCCAGACTCATGAGACGTATTTGGGCTACAAGCGGGCCGCCTCTTACACAAACGAACTCTCTATAAAATTAGATCAAGTTGTTTCTTACTCATTTTCCGATCCACTCCCCCAAGATGGCGTAGGTTTGAGAGGTATGTGGCTGGTGGGGCCAGAAGCTATTACCTCTACTCAAGATGGGAGTGAGTTAAGTCTGCGATTTAGAGCCGGAAAAGTTTTTTTAGTTCTGGCTCCACCAGCCAGTGGCGCGGGCACTGCTCAAGTTACCCTTGATGGCCAGCCCATATTGAGTAACTACATCACGGGTGATATGAATCCCGATGGCTTGATTAAGATTGATCAAGCGCGCAAGTACGACATTATTGATCTACGAGGAAGCAGCGGTAGTCACACACTAGAGATACAGCTTTCAGAGGGTGTGGAAGCATTTGCGTTTACGTTTGGGGAGTGAGTTCTTTGTTCGTGGAGCTCAAGTATTGTTTCCTTGAAGATTTGTGTCGTTGCAGCTACAATAGCACTCTGCAATCGTTTCCACTCTGCCGAGTAGTGAAATGGCATCACATCTGGCTCTGAACCAGTTATTTCAGGTTCGAATCCTGGCTCGGCATCTCTTTCACTTTACTTCATCAAGGCGTATTATTATCCAATGAAGCTTAAACCTAAATTTCTTAAAGCTGCGGTATACGGAGCCAACGATGGCATCGTGACCACTTTTGCAGTAGTGGCTGGAGTAGCGGGTGCTGGATTACCAGTGAAAGTCATTATTATTCTTGGCATAGCCAACATGATTGCCGATGGTGTAAGCATGGGCATTGGCGACTTCTTGGGCGAACGCTCACAAGGTAGGCTAGAGTATCAACAAACTGGCGCCAAAGTTGCTCCGGGTCTTTGGAAAACAGGACTCATAACTTTTGTTTCGTTTGTGGTAGCTGGTAGTTTGCCGTTGTTGCCATATTTTTTGGCAATTGTGGGTGTGCCGGTGCCTCTCGATCACCAATTTGCACTTTCCATTTTCTCTATGGCAGTATCTTTGTTTCTGGTGGGTAGCTTAAGGACAATTTTTATCAAGGGCAATTATGTTAAAAATGGTTTAGAGATGTTGAGTATTGGAGCCATAGCAGCGGTAGTTGCGTATGGTTTGGGCGCTTTGATTGAAAAGTTTGTGAGTTGAAGATATGGACAGAATCGTATGATAATGTCATACTTTCCCTATGATAGAACAGGTTGAGGGAACCCAGAGTAGGCAAATTTTTGGGAATAACCTAATTTTGCCGATTGCAGAGAAAAATAGACTGCAAGTTTTCGATATTGGGCAAGTGGTAAATACGGGAATACCTTCAGAAATTCCTCTGGAGTGTGATGAGGGGTGTTTAAACTGTCCTCTCTGGGAGGAAGACAAGTGTCTTGGTCTAGTTGCCTCGAATGCAATTCTCAGCAATCTATCTGGAAATAGATCTCCAGAAGATAGTGATCAAGAATATCAGAGACAAGAAGAAGTTCTACAAGAAATTCTTGATCTTTGTCCCTATCTCAATCAAAAAGATATTCCAGTTCATGCTTTACTCGAAACTACCTAGGTACATTCCATGATCTTTCCATGATTCCTGTGTATAATCAGGAAATATATGAAAAAAATCCTGGTTCTCAGTGACTCAATTCCGTATCGCAGTTCAATCCAAGACCTATTACCAGCTCACACATGCAATGTTTGCTGCACCAATCGAGTTGAGTTTGCTTATGAGCTGTTAGGATTGCAAGAGTTTGACATTGTCATAATTCACTTACAATCAAACTTTCAATTTTTAGATGTCATTGACGTAGCCCAAGACGTTGCTTTTACTGCCAAAACGTTTGTTGTTTCAGAGTGTCTCACCTCCAATATCAAACTGGAAGCATTCAAGCGAGGTGCCGATGAGTACTTGCTCATGCCATACAGCTCCAAAGAATTTATCTTACGCTTCGAGCGGTTGCTACTGTACCAAAAAGCAAGAATGGTAGAAGGAATCCAGTACGGTCGGTTGCAGCTGCTGCCACATGAAGGTCTGGTTTTGGCAGATGATGAGCGGATTCCGCTGCGCAAGCGAGAGTTTCAAATCTTATTTTGTTTGCTGAAACATAAAAAAATGGTAGTAAGTCGAGAAATGATGATAGATTTGCTCTGGCAAGGTGATATTCCTCTGTACTCAACGATTGACAGCTATGTGCGACGATTACGAGTGTTAGTCAGTACCAAATATCTGGAAATAAAAACTGTTCGCGGCTTTGGGTATATGGCAATTCCCAAAGAAATGTAGAGATGCAGATCAGTTTTCTGTCTCATTATCTTTGAGAACTTAGGGAGTAATGAGATGAGTAGGAGTAGGTGCCAGCTTAACCAAGCTGGTGATATCCCACACTTGCAGGCAGGGACCATTGTAGGGCCGGCAGTATCTTTTAATGAGCAGATTTTGATCCAACTTGATCTCCATGCGGTGAGAATTCACTAAAAGCCACACTCGATCAAATTCTTGAGCTCTGTCTTTAAATGAGGTAGGAATGCTTCGCACTGGCTGGCCAATACCCTCAACGTATATATTTGAAACATCGGCAGTGTGTAGATAATTATTAATTGCATCTGGAAGAGTTCCAAAGTAACCTTCAGTTGCCACAGCCACAGAGTCTGTTTGAGCCATTTCTTTGATAAGTGCCACACTTTGAACAATACCGTGGCCAGATGACCACTCGGTGAGGTATTGGGTTCTATCTGCGCTCACAAAGGGAATGGCATTGGGTTGGGTAAGGCTGGGGATCATAAAAAGTGTGGATTGATTCACAATAGCCCCAGCAATTGTCATAACCAAGAATGAGCCGATAAGCTTAAACTCCATTTTTCTAGGCAGTTCAACGGCAACATGGACAAGTTCAGATAAGGCAAAAGCAGCACTCAAGGTGAGAGGCAAGATCATTGGTAGGAAATAACGAGGATACACAACTTTGCCCAGCACTGCAATCGGAATGAAAAACAATAATGAGGACCAAAGCAAGTAGTGATAGAGAGGTTTTTTAGTGCCAGAAAACAAGCCACCAATAGTTAGAATCACAATAGGCCAAGTTAAGTACTTGAGTAGGTAATCGAGGTAATTTATCGAGTTGGGGAGAGTTTCTAACCATCTTCCACCTACTATGTCCGTGATAGGATAAAGAAAATCTCCTCCTCTTGAAAATAACTGACCAAAAGCGGGGTTGAGTTTCAAAAGACCAAAGAGAGCCACTCCCAATGCCAAGCTGCCACCAAAAAAAACTAATTGAAAAAAAATATGCCGGGAATATTTTGAGAGTCTAAATTCTACTCCAGACTTTGGCAAAAAAGCTAAGAGTAATAGTGATGGTGCATAGACAAGAGCGGGCAGCTTTGTCCAAAGTGCTAGTCCAAAAAAGACACCGGCAAGAGTTAACCAAAAAATGACAGGGGTTTTGAGTACAGTCAAAAAAAGAGAGATAGAAATCTTGTCCGAAAGATCCAGTTTTTGCAGCCGGGTTCTAGCTTTGAGGAGTGCCCACCAGCAAAGAGAAAGAAAGAGTACCAGCATGCCGTCCATCAGTGCCATTCGGTGGTGAAAGAACCAAAACGGCAAAATCGCTCCTAAAAACATACTCAAGCTTTGCGTGCGTTTATTACCTCCTAGTTCTTGAGCAATAAAACCCAAGGTAAAAATCTGAACAAAACCTACCAGCACTGCTAAAAATCGAGTTGCCCAAAGTGGATCTGGAAGCAAGAGTAAAAAAGGCAGCTGCGACCAAATAAAGAGAGGAGTTTTGCCATCATTCAGGGCAAAAAAAAGATACCGAGATGGTTCATCTATAATTAGTTGTGCCCAACGAATGTAAATTGATTCATCAGCAAAGATGGGCAATCCTGTTAAATTTATCAGGTGAAAGAAAAAGTAAAAAATGGTAATGCCAACTGGCAAGAAGTATTTTTTGAGATTCACAAGCTTTATTGTACAGTAGTTACTTTCTGTGTGCCTATTTTTTTACTCATTTCTTTAAAGAGAAATTTTGAACTTTCTCACTAAAGTGTACATAATCAACCCAAGCAACACTCCGCTCCAGGTTATTAGCTTTTGTTGGAGTTGCACTTGATCGGTGTACTCTCCAGCCAGTAAAAACGGCAGATAGCGCAAAAGAGAAGTAAAGCTTAAAG
>Ga0163147_10006011_pt1 | contig 14446 bp, 14 predicted proteins | sample OliLakLV19MP6G1_FD_148597 | JGI IMG/M metagenome (GOLD analysis project Ga0163147, IMG submission 148597) | Freshwater microbial mat bacterial communities from Lake Vanda, McMurdo Dry Valleys, Antarctica- Oligotrophic Lake LV.19.MP6.G1 | ecosystem: Environmental > Aquatic > Freshwater > Lake >...
GCCGACCCCAACAAGCATCGTCTGTTCAAGCGAATTGTTGCTCATCAAGCCGACCAGCAGCGCCAGCCCGAAACCCGCCACAATCGCAAGTTCAATATGGGTGATCGCCACCAGCAGCAGCGCCATCGCCGCCGCCGGATAAATGTAGATCAGGTTATCACCGCCGTTGAATAAACGTGCGCCCAACAGCGCCAGCAGGAAAATCGACACCAGCAGCGCCAGCGAACGCACACTCTTGTTGAATTTTTCGGGGAAACGGGCGATATACAGCGCCAAGCTGATCATCACGAGCAAGCTGGCGAGAAATGCCCGCAAAATCATTTGTGCGCGGCGATCTGGCGTAGTGAGCAAACCTAATTCGTTGAGCGATTCGTAATCTGCCGCTTCGATGCGCGTCCCTGCCCGTATCACGATTTGACCACGCTCGAAGGATCGGCTTTGCGGTAGAACGGCTTCCGCCGCCTCGATTTGTGCCGCTTCGGTTGCCGCCGCGTTGAGAAAACGATTAGGACGTAACAGGTCATGCACCACATCAACAACAACGCCCGCCGCTTGCGAGTCAAAGCGCAGTGATACCTGCGTCGGAATTTGATCCGCCACCTGATTCAGATCACCCTCGCGGATCGACTCGCGCATGACCCGTTCTAAGACCGTGACTGTCTCGTCAGAAGCAGAAGTCCACGTCTCCTCGTTCATGTTAAGGATCGTCTGGATCACCGTAGGGTCAAGCGTAAGCGCGGTAATCCTGCCAATGTCCAGCGTCTTTTGTTCGGGTGTGCCGAAAGGATCGTGGCGCACATTGTCGATGAAGTCGAGAATTTGCCGCAGAAGTTGAATTTGCGTTCGAGCGACATTCGGGTCTGGCGGGTCGAAAATAGGGTTGATGCCGACAACCGCCTCTTGACGCTTGCGCTCGGTCAATACGTCGCTGACAAACGTCGTGCTAAACGGCGCTCGAATGTCAGTGGACGCAATACTGCCAATTTGCAGCGCAGTGGTGGCGTCCTGACTGGGGAAAACGCTGTCGAAGGCGACGATGACGGTGGCGACCAGCACAAAAATGATCGCCACCAGCGTCAAAAGGAGTCGATAAAGCGGCTGCTCCCGTCGAGCCGGAGAGGTGAACTGGTCGAAAAACCGGGATAATCCGCTCAACATCGTTATGAACTCAACAGTTCCCGCACAACCTCATTAACGAGCTTACCATCTGCCACGCCCTTCGTTTTTGGAACGAGGACGCCCATCACTTTGCCCATTTCTTTCGCCGTCGTCGCGCCGGTTTGCTGGATAGCCTCGCGCACCAGCACTTCAATTTCTGCACGGGTCAACTGAGTCGGCAAAAACTGCTCGATGAGAACAATCTCGGCTTTTTCGGCGTCCGCAATATCATTGCGTCCGGCTTTTTCGGCTTCATCGGCGCTTTCACGGCGCTTCTTGACCTCTTTTTGCATGATGGTGAAAATCTCGTCGTTGGTGAGCGTCTTGCGCTCGTCAATTTCTACCTGCTTGACCGCACTCTGCAACAGGCGAATCACATCACGGCGGGGGTTGTCTTTTGCCACCATCGCCGTCTTCAATGCCTCATTGAGTTTTGCTTTTACGTCGTCCATGTTGTTTCCGTTTCGATAAAGTAAGATAGCTCAATTACCCATTATGCCCCGAAGATCACCAAATTATCGAACTCTGCGCTAACACCTGATTCCTCGAAGGTTTGAATCACCATGCCGACCTGCCCCTGTGCAATCGAATTGTCAGTCAACACGTCTAGCATTTGCCCGTCAATACAGGTTTCCATCATATACATGCTTTGCGCGTCGGGGTTATTGGGAATACAGACCTGCGCCCGTTCCCCGTTCAGGTAAAACTCGAATTGATTGCCGCGTGCAATAACACGCAAGCGGTTGACCGCCTCAAGCCCCGCGTTGACCAGCGGCGACTCGATCCACGCGCTCAATTCTTTCAGGTCCCCGTTGACCACGCGCTGCACCTGATAGTAACCATCGCTGCTGACCATGAACGTATAGTAGTTCTGGCGATCTTGCACGCGGAAGATCACGCCATAGCCGTTATCAGCGGGTCCGGCAACTGCCCGCACTTCAACGGTGAGATCGAAGTCTGCGAAGCGCGTTTTGGTCACCGAGTAGCTGCCGTTGTTCGATTGGCTGTTGCTTAAACGTAGTACGCCATCGGTGATCTCTGCGACGCGCCGTTCATTGTAGGTTTCCCATTCATCCTGAAAACCGTCAAAAGCGGCGGCATACAGCAGTTCGGCGGGCTGCCCGCTGGCAACATAATGCCAATTCGCCGCCTGTCCGTTGACATAGACTGCGCCCGCTAACACCAGCACGAGCAAGAGAATGATGATCAATGTTCGCACGCTTGCGCCTTTCACAACAATATTGATTGTAACACAAATTAGTTTTCTATCGTTGCCAGACGATAAGCGGCTTGAAAGAGACTGTTACGGCTGATTTGCCCGTAAAACAGGTAGATTGCGCCTGTAATCAGCGCCCAACAACAGAACAGTGCGATCAGAAAGAACCACTCTTCATTGATGGTAAAAGCAACCATGATTTGCAACACCACCAGAAGAAAGAAAATGACAAATCCTTGTCCGAACCAGAAGGCGATCAACGTGAAACCCGCGTTCATGGTGGCGCTGACTCCGTTCATTGTGCGTGCCGACACGAGTACACCCAGTGAAGTCACGGCTTTCATGCGCCAATAGGGTTCTGCGATATAGGTGAACACCGACAGCACCCCGACAAGTAGGACTACCAGCACGTTAAATACGGAAGTTGTTGATAAACCGCTCAATTCTCTGGAAAGGGAGTCAAGCCAAGCCCATAACAGCGCGGCGACAGACATCACCACTACCCACACACGCAGCCACATAATGCGATAGGTCATGCGTAAGACGCGCACTTGTGCGAGGGTGTGTTTGGACTCCACGATTTGCGTGGGGCGCAGCAGGGTTAGGCGAATGAGGTCAGAGCGGCGCATGTTGAAATCTCCGCTGATGGTGCCAAGCCCCGCAGACACGGCAATAAAATCGAGGATGACATTTAACGCCACACCACCAAGAAAGGCAAAGACTAGAAACTCTGCGAGGATGCTTAAGGGCGTGTAGTAAGAAGAGGAACCGCCGCGCACACTGAGAAATCGAAGTATCACAAAGGCAATTAAACTCAGCAGCATGACGATGAGCATTTGTACGCCCCAACGCAGCATCCGTGTCCGCAATGCCGCCCAACTGCTGCCCCATGTGATTCCACGAGCATCGGTGCGAAAGAGTGGGTCTGTCCACCGGGACGCCGGCGGGAGTAACTGAGCAAAAAGATCGAACATGATCAAGTCTCCAATGTCGTTAAACGCCATGCGGCATGGCGTAAACTCACCCTTTGAATGATTGAATAGAAGCCGTAGATCACACCGCCACCGATAGCAACGATTATGGGGAAGCACACAAGGAGCGCGATCTCGTCAAACAACATCCAGATCGTCACAATCGAAAGCATAAAACTGAGCGCAGACAACATCACCGCTTGAACCAACCAGTACGCCAGTAACACCAAACCAGACGCCAGTGTCGCGCCGACTCCAGTAGTTAACCGTGACGATAACGCCACACCAATGGCGGTGACGGCTTTCATACGCCAGTAGGGTTCGATCACGTAGACAATGGCTGAAAATCCGAGAATGTAATAGGGGTACAGGTCATAGACTCCGCGTGAATAATTGAAGGTAGCATAGCTGTCTGCCGTGAACCCATTCCACGCTATAATCACCACACCAAAGATGATCAACAACAGACGCACCCACATGAGGCGGGCAGTATCGCGCCACACGCGCACCTGTGCCAGCATGTATTTCGAGGCGACGATCCGCGTTGGGCGAACCAACGACATACGGATTAACTCATAGCGCCCGGAAGTGACTTCGGCGCTGATGACGCCCAAGCCCGCCGAAATCCCCGTGAAATCAATGGCGAGGTTTGCCAGCAAACTGATCACTATGGCGAAGACCCAATACCCCTGTGTGAAATCGAGCAACCAACCGTTGGGTACAGAGCGAGTCAGGACGTTTGTGATCCCATAGATGCCTACACACACCAACCACGCAATAACGATGATCAGGAATGCTTGAATCAACCATGCGAATGTTCGATCACGCATGATCGCCCAGCTTTCGCCCCATTTGACCGTTCGGGCTTGTGAACGAAACAGCGGATCATTCCATAGGTGTTGGGGTGGCAGCAGGCGGGACAAAAGGTTCATCAGTGGATAGTCCTAAAACATTCAACAGGGCTTGTTGTTCAGCATCGAACGCATCCAAGATTGCCTGAAACTGTGGATCGTTCCCGGAAAGCGTTAGCGCGTATTCAAACCAGCGCCGCGCTGTGATCGCATCCCCGACGAGTTCATAGGCTGTGCCGAGTTCGGCGTACATCGTCGGGTTTTCAGGCGCAAGCGCCGCCGCAGCGATGATCGCCTCTAGGCTGGCGTGAAAATCACCCTCGTGCCGGAAATGCAGCCCTTCAAGCAAGCGCACCTGCGGGTCGTCGGGCGCAAGCGCAACCGCCTGTTGAATCAACGCGCCGCCCTCTTTACCCTGTTCATCACGCACATAAGCGCCGTAAGCATAAGCGCGGGGCGAACCCACCTGCTCAAATGCCAGTTCAGCGGCTGCCCATAGGCGTTGTTCTGCCAGCGCCATGCCTACGCGCATCGAGTCGCCGCGCCGCACACCCTCGATCACATCGGTGAGCGAGTCGCCGTAGACAGGGATTGCAGCGTTCAGATACACCAGCGCCCTTCCCGGTTCAATCGACGCGAGGATCAAGCCCAGTTGAAAATTAACCCATGCGTCGTCCGGCGTAAACCGGATCAAGCGTTGGAGTGTGTCAACTGCCCGCGCCCATTCGCCTATCTCGATATAGGCTTGGGACAGGTTACGCAGCACAAGCGGATCATCCCCTGCGGTTTCCCAATATGCCGCCGCCCGCACGAGATCGCCGGAGATGCGCCACAAATCGCCCGCTTGACGCGCCAAATCGGGCGTCCAACCGTCGCGTAACGCCTGTCGCTCAATATGATACAGCGATTCCATCACCCTTTCCTCAGTAGCAGGGGGGTTTACGTTGAATAAAACAAGGGCAGCAACGCAGAGGACGAGCAGCGCCCCAACCCGCGCCGCCCGTTTAAGTAGTGGGAACATCAGCGGGCAGCGCCGTTTAAGGCACTCCGAATCAACTGCTCAACTTCACTGGGCGTAAACGGCTTAATCAAATAACTGTGAACGCCGTGCAGTTTAGCAATCACGCGATTCGCCGGATCGCCGTAGGACGTAATCACGATGACGATGGGCATACTGCCGCCCGTCTCGCGCTGGCGTTCTTTGATGCTCTCCAACACTTTCCAACCGGTAATGTCGGGCAAGCCGATGTCTAGCAGCACGACATCGGGCAGCATGGCATTGAAGCGGGCAAAAGCACGTCCACCGTGACTTTCGTGCGCGGTGACCATGCCCATGCGTTCCAGTGTGACGCGAATAATTTCCGCCAGTTCGATAGAGTCTTCAATGATCAGAACAGAGGGGGGACGCCCTTCTTCCGGTTGTTGTACGCCAAGCGTTTCGGCAATTGTGCGTGACGCATCTTGCCGATCATCATCTTCTGCGCCTTCGCCGGAGAGAATAATCGCGTTGACCAAACCAGTTTCGGCACTGGGGGGGGTGGTCAACCCTGTAAGACGCAGCGGTGGCATGACTGAGGTTTGCGTCACTTTGCGCGGCTCACGGCTATCTGCCGATTCGCGTGCGCCCTCTGCCTGTGGATCGGTTATAATGAATTTGTCGGCTAATTGTTCTGACATTGAACCTAGCCTCAATGATAATAAGAGGAGGACGTTGGTAGTATAACAAATGTTCCGTCCTCGTTACAAAATCCACGAAAGGTTTCTCATGCGTCCGCCGATATTTCATCCACAGTCAACGATTTCGCTCCCACATCACGGCGATTGCAGCTTACTTGGCGTCACGCCAGACGGTCAACTTTACCTCGAAGAAATCTATTCAGACGATGGATGGATGGCGCAGCACATCTATTCAGCCGACGGGGTACTGATGCATTCCGTTGATGAAATGGACGGAGCGAATACAGAGGTCAAAGCGTTAGAACTGCCTATCAACATCGTCAAGCCGAGAATAGGCTGGCACACGATGGGACTCAACTATGCGGGAGCGCGTCATCGCGGAATGCGGATCAATGAACGCCTCGCCGATGTGGTGAAACCCATGTCGATTCCCGATAAAATGACGATTGCCAAACGACTCAACGTGCAGGTTGTGGTAGGCATTGCTGAAAGTTATGTCGTTGCCGAAGTAGAACTCGTTCGACCCAACCTTTTTTTGACCTGCCGCCGCATTCGTTTTGCGTTCGCGCTTCCCGAAGAACACGTTGACGACAACGGCGATCCCTACGATTACGATACACAGGTGATCTACGTCGCCCACCTGCTCGATCTCAGAGCGGAAGAAGAACGCCCGATCATCGACCTGTTGAACGATCTGCCGGGAGTCTTTCGCCCGATGGATTGTCTGCTGCTGGAAGATCGCCTATATGTGGCGGACGGCGGCGCAGAAGATCGCCCCAACCGTATCCATATCTGGCGCGTGGACTGGACAGAAAAGCCTTTGCCCCCTGAAGAACAGATCAAGAAGAAAATTTACGGATGACGATTAATAACCAAACAACTGAATTTCTTACCTTCCCCCCTAACCTCCTCTCCAAATTGAGAGGAGGAACACTGCACGCAATCTTGAAGTCCCCTCTCCTTTTTTCGGAGAGGGGATTTAGGGGTGAGGTTATTTATGGCGGACGCCCTGTCTGGAGTCCTACCGTATTCATTTGCGTTGTCCTGTTATTGCTCGTGATTGCGCCTGTCTACGCGGGCGACACAATCAATCGTGTGTGTCCAGACAACGAGATTTTGACGCGCACGCCGGAATTTCCCGCAGCGGGGATCATCCTCACGCAGTTTGACAGCACAAATCTATGGGTTTACGAGGTGGGGCGAGATCGCCGCTATCCGCTGCCCGATACCAACGCCTGTATGAGTCACTGTCGGCTTTCGCCCGATTTTCAGTGGATCACCTATTTCAACGACAACACCAACGCTTACAACCGTATGACCTTGTTTGGCACGGAACGCACGTTGATCACCGAATATGCGTCGGACGTGGAATGGTGGTCAGACGACACCTACTTGATCTGGACTCCCGCACGGAGCGCCTATTTGCGTGGCTACAACGAGTTTGAACGCGAATATCTGACGATCCCCGGCGTGATCTCGGTGCAACCCGGTGGACGGTATGCGATTTTGCTGGAACAGGACGGCGACACTTTCACGCGCACGTTGATCAACCTTGAGATTCCGCGTGAACGACTGCTGCTAGGCGAAGATCGCACGTATTTTAACGCGCATCGCTGGTCGCCAGATGGCGATTGGTTAGCGTATGTCGAACCTGTGGAGGTAGATGGGCGTATAGGCAGTGAGATATATGGAATCGCGCCCGGTAACACTGTGCCGATTCAATGGACAGAGTTGGGCGAAACTTACGGCGCAGCGCGGATCAACGGGATCGCCGTTGGTGATCTCGCATGGTCGCCAGACAGCCGCAAGATCGCATTCTGGGTCACAGAACTGACCGGAGACGATCCGCTTACAGACACGGGGAACGCTATGCTTCATGTCGTTGATATCACCACCCATAACGTGACCGCCTACTGCGGCTACAGCACGGCGGACAGCACGCCAAACCCGCCGCATCTGGTATGGTCGCCGGACGGACAATACATCGCCTTTGGGGGGGCTGTTCGCAACAATGAACGGGGCTATGTCCTGCTGGCATTAGATACCGAAACGGGGGTCTATACCGCGCTGAGTGAAGGCATTTTCCCCATGTTCGGCGCACCAGATGTCGTCGCGTGGGGGCTGCCGCCCGCATGAGCTATACGGGGACAAATTATTGATCACCCTTCGGTTCTGGGATGCGCTCCAACGTCCCCCACTTCAACATCCCATGTTCCGGCGCACAATGCGTCTGTATAAACCCGTTGATCGCCCTATCACTAAGCGTCCGCTGTCTGCCCGTCTAGGGTTGGCACTCATGGCGTTTAGCGTCGTCTCGTGCGGCGTGATCGCTCCCCAACTCGTACTGTTTTTACTCTTGACGATGCCCGTGATTCTGAGCGTGGGGTTTACCATGCTGCATGGCACCATGGCGGGCGCGTTGTTCGCCACGCGCATTAGCAGCGCCATCGCCCGTGAACGCGAACGCGGATCGCTAAACTTGATCGCTGTGTCACCTCGCGGCGGTTTCGAGGCATTATGGGCAATCTGCACGGGCTGCCAATACTACAACCAATGGTTTCGCGGCGAGGGTAATCAGAATGTTTGGTACACCCGCTTGATCCTCCTCGTCGTGCTGCTGGTGAGTGGGACGCTTGCGCTGTCTGACCCTCGCATATCCGACGGCAATCACACCGCCGCATTGTTCGCTCTGATGATCACGATTGTGATGATCGGGTTTGTATTCGTCGTAGACGATATTCATTCGGCGGTGATCGGCAGTCTGGTGGGGTTGATCGTCCCGATGATCGCCCGTTCACGTTTCGATGCGCGGCTGTGGGCGTTTCTGGTGTTCCTATCGCTGCAAGTGTTCGCCTATTTGCTGTCGTGGATTGGCAGTTTTATCCTTGCGCCGTTCCTGCTCGATGGCTTGCGATTGGGTTGGGTCGCCGCACATCTGGCGCTCCCACTCGCGCAGTTCTTGATCTTTTTCGCCACCCGCGAATTGATCGCCCGCGCCTTATGGGTCGCGCTCGTGCTGCTGAATCGTCACGAACTCCCGGTCATGGGAAGGGTTTCTTAATGTTGATCTGGCGCTTACGTCAGGCGTTGAATGACCCGTTCCGACAGTCAGCATCGGAATGGCGCACTTATGCCGCCCTCTCAAAGCGGTTTCAAGCCCAGCGTGAACATGCCTCATCTAATTTTGCGCTCTCCCCACTCACGAGCATCATTCGCGGGGTCGGGTTGATCGTGCTGCCTGTCGGCACCATCTTGTTCGGCGCTCCGCTGCTGATTCTGCTGTTGTTTCTGGTCTTTTGGCTATCGCCTGTGCTTGTGCCGCTGACAAACCTGATCTACGGGCTTGCGATTACTTTCAACGTGAGCGGACACATCGCCCGCGAACATCAAAATAGGACGTATGACCTGTTAAGCACGCTGCCACCGGGGATCGTCGGTCTGCATTGGACGTATGCTATCGGTTGGATGACGGATCACCGCATTTACCGCGATATGGCGCTCATCATGGTGGTGTTCGGGGTGATCTCGACGGTATTTGGCAGCGCGGCGCTGTTTGGTCGCCTTGGGTCCGAAACATCGACTACTGCTTTCTGGTTGATTTCGTCTGCCAGCGTGATCACAATGATCATCTTCGACCAATTCGGCACGCAGGTCACGGCGGCGTTAGTCAGCATGATTGTTCCCGCCTATACCGCGAATGTCGGCAGCGCACGCATGGGGGCAGTCGGCGCGTTTATAGGGATTCAAATCTCGGCTTATCTTGTGGGCGTGCTGACCGCATTTGTGATCATGCCGGCGGTCTACAGGTGGACGAACACCAGTGATGTGATCTACGCTTACACGCTGCCCGTGTTCACGCTGATCGCATTTGTAGGTTTCCGTGAATTGATCATTCGCCTGTTGTGGGAGACTTTGCGAACCATGCTCAATGCGACACAAGCTGAGATAGATGCTTTATCGAGAAAGCGCCGTAAAACCCCCTAGTTTAGCTGTGGGGGTAGAAGGCGTGATTGCGTTTGTACTCGAAAAGGGATACGATAATCGATGTCTGATGCGGAGCGTCAACTGCCACAGACTTTCCGACAGGTAGCGTGTCAGCGCATGAGCGAGACGATCACGGTTCACAAGATGTACAAATATCGCCTGTACCGCTGCGATAAGCAGGATCGCAAACTGCGGCACATGATTTTTGTCGCGTCTACCGTGTGGAATCACTTCATTGCGCTCCAACGGCGCTACTATCGGTTAACGGGCAAGTATATCACCCTCACCGACATGAATAATCATGTCTTGAAACTACGGAAAACGGAGCGGTTTTCGTTGTGGCAAGGCTTGCACTCGCAAGCGTGTCAGAATGTCTGTCGGCGCGTGGATGACGGCTACCAACGCTTCTTCAAGCAACTGGCAAAAGGGCGTCCGAAGTTCAAGAAAGCCAAGAAATACAGTTCGTTCACCTTTCCGCAATCGGGCTACCAGTTGAAGGTGTACAACCAGAACCCGCCCAAAGCCAATGGCAAGTATGGACGAGCGCGAGCGGTTATTCAGATTAACGGGACAACTTACAAGTTCGTGCAAGAGCGCCCGATGGTCGGGCAAATCAAGACGCTGACGGTCAAGCGAGATGCTGTCGGGCGGTTGTGGCTCGTGTTCAGTGTCAAGGAGCAGATGCCGATTGCAAAAACCAGCACGGGTCAAAGCGGCGGTTTCGATTTCGGTCTCAAGATGTTTCTGACGGACGATCAAGGACGCGGCTACCCCAGTCCTCAGTTTTTCGCGCAAGGGTTGAACAAAACACGGCGCTTACATCGGCAACTCTCACGCAAAGTCGAGGGGTCAAAGCGGTACAAACGAGCGCGGCGGGCATTGGCAAAACACAGCGGACACATTGCCGACCAACGGCGTGACTATCACTTCAAACTCGCACATCACTTGTGTGACGAGTACGCGCTGTTGTGCTTTGAGGACTTGAACCTCGAGGGGATGAAACGCTGGTGGGGGCGGAAAGTCAGCGATTTAGGCTTCGGCAAGTTCCTGAACATCCTCGAATGGGTGGCACTCAAGCGCGGCAGCCGCTTCGTCAAGATTAACCGTTGGGAACGCACGACCCAGAAATGTTCGGGCTGTCAGCGTGACCATACCCTCACCTTGCGAGACCGTATGCTGCATTGTGTTTGCGGACTGACGATGGACCGCGATCACAATGCCGCCATCAACATCAAAACCGTTGGGACATCAACGGGCTACCGGAGCGATAGTCAGACGAAGGTTCGCCTTCGCAGTCGCGTTGAGGGTAGAAGCCCCCGCCTTTAGGCGTGGGGCGTATGTCATGCTAACGTGGCGTATTTACCGCACATTAGACGATCCGTTGAAGCGTGAACCGATTGTATGGCGCGGCTATGAACGTTTGCTCTCGGCGTTCGAGAGTCCCGCGCAAAAACTGCCCGCGACGAAATTTCAAATGGTGCGCGGGTCTGCCCTGCTCCTGCTCAGTTCTCCATTCATCAGCATGGGGTTGCTCGCTGCGTTTTTCCCCTCTCCGCTGCTTGCGCTCCTACTCAGTTTAATTTACGGCATACTCATCGTACTTCGTGTGAGCAACCGCATCGCCAGCGAACATCAGCGGCACACCTACGAACTGCTGTGCGCTCTCCCCTACGGCAAAATGGGCGTCCATTGGATTTACGGCGTTCATTCTTTTCAGGTCAGCCGAATGACGCGATCTGTTCTCCGCGTCGGGTTGATGATTGGCTTACTCGCATCACCGTTTTTATTTGGCGGGTGGGCATACCCGATCACGGGACAGCGGGCGGTTGAATTCTGGTTGGTCGATACGATGTCGTTCTGCCTATTCATGCTCTATGATTATTTCAACATGGGGGTGAGCGCCACGTTGATCGGGATGCTCGTCCCGGCAATAACGCGCAGCCATCGCACGATTCGCGCCCTGTCTATCGGGATGTTCCTGCTGCTGCAAGTCGCAACGTATCTGCTGGCTGCCCTTTTGCTGCTGGCAGTTTTACCCGCTTTGCTGCTGCGCTTGAATGCGTCGCATCTCACATGGGTGATGATCGCGCCGATCACCGCCGCCGCCCTCATCGGATTCCGCGAAGTCGTCACGCATTGGTTATGGCGAATGCTTGAACGGGCGCTCCAATCCACACCAATGGAACTCGATTTGCTCATTCGCTAGGCGTATAATTCAAGTTCGGTGAATTTAACGGAGCTTTATTGTGACCGACTTAATCAACCCCAATGCCATTCCGACAGAGAATGCCGCGTGGCAGCCCGACCCGGCGCACCCGCGCCGCCGTCCCCCATGGATCAAGGTACGCGCCCCAAGCGGCGAAAATTACGAGCGCGTCTTTGAACTGATGCGCGATCAAAATCTGCATACCGTGTGTGAAGAAGCCCAATGCCCGAACCTTGGTGAGTGTTGGGGTCGCGGTACGGCAACTTTCTTGATGATGGGCGATACCTGCACGCGCTCCTGTGGTTTTTGCGACATCAAGACAGGGCGTCCGAGTCCGCTGGATTGGAACGAACCGAACCGTATTGCCGAGTCGGTGAAGGCGCTGAATTTGCGCCATGTGGTGATCACCAGCGTCAACCGTGACGAACGCAAAGACGGCGGAGCGCCAATCTTCGCAATGGTCATCAAGCGTATTCGCCAATTACAGCCGGGATGCAGCATTGAAGTGTTGATCCCCGACTTCAAAGGCAGCACCGACGCGCTCAAAACCGTCATGGATGCACAGCCAGAAATTTTGAATCACAACGTGGAAACCGTGCCGCGTTTGTTCCGCAAGGTGCAGCCGCAAGACCATTACGAATGGGCAATGGCGACACTCACCAATGCCAAGCAAATGGATCCGCTGGTGCTGACCAAAAGCGGGATCATGGTGGGGTTAGGCGAAACGTTTGATGAAGTCGTGGAAGTTATGGGCGATCTGGCGAACTGCGGCGTGGATATTCTCACTGTCGGGCAGTATTTGCAGCCCAGCAAGAAGCATCTCCCCATTGAGCGATACTATACGCCGCAAGAGTTCGACCAGATCAAGGAAATTGGGTTAGAATTAGGTTTCAAATGGGTGGAAAGCGGTCCCCTTGTTCGCAGCAGTTACCGTGCTGACCAACAGGTAAGGGAACTTTCAAAGCTGAACTACATCACGCTGCGTTAAACACGGATGCGATAAATCGCGTCCCTACGAAAGCGTGGGGCGCATCTAGGTTTCGATGATCTTGTCATCGATCAACTGCTGTTGTACCTTTTGCCCGCGTGGGTCGAAGGCGAAATGCTGACCATGAAGCTGAAATTCCATGTCCTGCATCGCCCGACCTGCGCGGTTCTTCTCAATCGTCCACACCACCCAATCGCGGAACTGTTTGGCGGTATACGGATTGAACGCCGCGTGATCTTTCGACATGATCTGATACTTGTTGTTCATGATGAGCGCAATGTCCGACTCGTAATCGAGCGCACTGCTGCCGCGCAAGTGGAACAAGTGAATACGTTTGCTCTTTAGCCCTTCACGATCTGCCGCCACAATTGCCCATACCGGAACATCCAACGACATGGCGATGTCTTTCAAGCCTTCCACGATGATGGTTACTTTGTCGTTTTCATCACGCGGGCGTTCGGGGTGAACGGCGATCTTTTGCAAGTAATCGATGAATACGGCGACATTACCGCCCGTTGCATCACACAAACGCGCCGTCATCTCTTTAATGGAACGCAGAGTCGTCACAGCGGGACTCGCCTTGACCAGAATCATACGGTCAGCATAGCGGATAATGCGACCCAGACCCGGTGCGGTCTTGGGGTTATCGCGCAAAATGGTTTGCAATGACCCCGCACCCCCTTCACGCCCCATAAATTCTTTGGCACGCTGCGCCACAATAATTTGATACAAATCGCGCAGTTTTAGCCCACGACTCAAATCCACTTCGGGCGGGTTGATGCTTTCTAAGCATAACAAGCGGTGCATCAGATGCGTTTCGGTGTGTTCATACGACAGGTAGAACACATACTGGTCGGGACGCTGGGCGATATTACGCGCAATTTGCAGCGTGGCAATCGTTTTGCCAATGCCTTGAGCGCCGCCGAGCAAAACAAGTTCGGTCTTACGCAACCCCCCGCCAATAAAACCATCCAGCGGGTCGAAGCCCGTCGGGAGCGGTACGTAATCCACCAAATCGCCGCGTGTCACCCGTTCGTCTGCCTCGTTCAACACCTGCGTGAGCGTGCGCGGCAGATGTGCGTTGCCTCGCGGTGTGCCGCCATTGCCCTGCCCCGACGAGGCTGGAGTTGGCGAAGTTTTTGGCGGTTGAATGGACGGCGGGCGTTTGACAGGTTGCTTATCGCTCGGCGGTGGTTCATCCGGGTTGGGGGGGAATGGTTCGGTAAAACGTCGGGTCGTCATCCTGCCCTCGATTGATTCATCTGCATTGTATGATAATGGCGGGTCGTTTTTTATGCAATGCAACTGCCCTATCTCGTTTGAAGTATCGCCAAGCCATTGACAGAAAAATACTATCTCACCTTACGCAGATCATTATTTCTGACCCCACCCCCG
>Ga0163147_10006016_pt1 | contig 14441 bp, 14 predicted proteins | sample OliLakLV19MP6G1_FD_148597 | JGI IMG/M metagenome (GOLD analysis project Ga0163147, IMG submission 148597) | Freshwater microbial mat bacterial communities from Lake Vanda, McMurdo Dry Valleys, Antarctica- Oligotrophic Lake LV.19.MP6.G1 | ecosystem: Environmental > Aquatic > Freshwater > Lake >...
GGGGCAGACTGTTATGTCTGCCTCTATAAACTACTCTTGGCGGTATATAATGAGATTGTCCGTGAGATGAAAGGATAATTCCATGACATTGCAAGAGGTGATGAAACAAGTTGATCTGCTGACGCCAGAGGAACGACGGCAGTTAGCAATTCATATCATTAAATCCCTGCCGTTAGCTGACGATTCCGAGAAACGTCATGATATACGGGAATTTCGAGGCATGGCAGCCCATTTACGCGATCAAGACGCACAGGAATACGTGAATGAACTTCGCAATGAAGGATAAGCAAACTTGAAAATCTCTGAAGCCTTGAGAGGGGTCAAGTTGATCGCATTTGATACCTCTCCATTTATCTATTACACAGAAGATTCGCCGGCTTATGTGGACAAGATGGATGTGATTTTTGATCTCATTTATGCAGACAAAACGCAGATTATCACCAGTATCATCACCCTCACAGAAGTACTTGTGAAACCTTTACGGATAGGGGATATTGTTGTAGAGAGCAAATATCGAACGTTATTCAGTTCGACAGGCAAAATACAACTTCAACTTGTTGATAGAGCAGTAGCAGAAAGAGCAGCGGTTTTGCGTGCGATTTATAACCTCAAAACGCCTGATGCGTTGCAAGTGGCAACCGCACTTGAATCCAACTGCGAGGCGTTTCTCACCAATGATGCAGGTATAAAGCGCGTGACCGAAATTCGTGTGCTGGTGCTAGACGAACTTGAACTCGACCCCGCGCCGTAAATCCCCTATCAACCTTCTTCTTCTGCATCCAAATCGATGTAGGGGTTTCGTCGGTCAACCTGTGACACGATTACTTTCATTAGCGCGACGATCAACAGCGTGATCGCCAGCGCCAGCACATCAGCCATGTTGACGGTTGTTGAAAACACGATGATGAACCATGCCGCGCCCAACACAGCAAGATACAGAATGATGTAGCGGGTGAGGTCGGGGCGATTGAAATGCAAACTGCGACCACTGACGAACATGACCACCGCGCCGATCACCAGACCGATGAGTAACCCATCAATCCCGCCAGTGAGCAAGCGGCGTCCCATGTCAAAGCGCGTGCTTTCGGGTGTGAGCGGCGTAATCGCATTGTAGACCCCGTAAAGCGTCATGCCGACGAGTGCGCCAAACTGCAAACTCATCCAGTCTACGCGCACGACGCGCCACACCAGCGACCCGAACACGATATAGATCAGCCCCGGTATGCCAACTGCCAGCGCACTCACGACAAGACCGCTCAACAGTTGGGCGTTGACCTGCGCGTCGTGCCGCCATGCGAGTTCACGCAGCCCAAAAAACCCGCTCACGGCGAACACAGCCGCGATCATCAGTGTGATCACTTGTACGAGGCGGTAGATCGGGCTGCGTCCGCTCACTTCCGCACGACCTCCCATGCCAGATGATTAATCTCTGGCAGAATCAGTTTTTCGAGTGCAACCTGTACCGCGTTGGGACTCCCCGGCATGGAAAAGACGAGCGTCTTTTTGTAGACACCCGCTGTCGCACGGCTCAACATGGCTGCCGCGCCCACTTCCTGAAAGCTCAACATACGGAATAGTTCGCCAAAACCGGGAAGGGTTTTCTCTAACATCCGGCTGATCACATCGTAGGTGGTATCGCGGGGGCTGATGCCTGTGCCACCGTTGAACAGCACGATCCGCACGTCGGGCAGATCAACCAGTTCGTTGAGCGCCGTCGCCACTTGATCCGGCTCATCTTTGATCAAGCGGTAGGCGGCGACCCTATGACCGAGTTCGCTCATGCGCTGCTCGATGTACTGACGATTAGCGTCTGTTTCTGGCGTGCGCGTATCGCTCACTGTGACGATAGCAATCGTTACGGGGTCATGCCCCGCCTTTTGACGGTGATCTGGTGCGCCCATGATTAGCTCCTTAGCGGTTAGCAATGAGTGGGTAGCTTTTAGAAGTCGATTGTTCAACGTTGAATCCATTGTCGGCATTTTTCTTGCTAATCGCTAATTGCTAACCGCTTATTGCCTTACGGAACAGTAAACGGTACTTGATACGGCTGCTGGACGAAATTCCCATCTAGCCCGACGACGACCAACTGCACAACATAGTTTCCCGGCTGTAGGCGGTCTGCGGGCAAAACTTCCAACTGACCGTTGACCACGCTGCTCGGATGCACTTCGCCCGATGTGACCCAATCGCTGCCGAACTGTCCGCCGCTCAGTTCAATTTTGTAGTATACGGCTTGATCAGCGCCGAATTGTGCTGTCCCGATGATCGGTGTACTACCCGATACCACTTGACCCGGAGACGGCGAACTGATGAACGCCGTAACCACTGTCGGGTTGCCCGACACCGACAGCAGATCAGGCGTACAGGCAATCGTTGGCAAGTACGCCAGCCCCGCAGAACGGGCGTATTGTTCAGCGCGGGCGGCGTCATCGGGGAAGGGCGGCGGCGCAAGGAACAACTGCTCACGGGCGGCAGGGGCGCTCCCCTGTAATTCGACGGGTACTTGACAGTAGATCGGCGCGGGCGGCGGAATTTGTCCCGGCGCGACCTGAAACTGAATCAGGTTGGCGATGTCGGGCGGAAGTGGTGATACCAGCACGCGGTAAATATCTGGCTCGACTTCGCGCAGCCAGGGACCTGCTCCCGGCGGTTGATCGGGCGGGTAAGGCGCGGCTTGCGGGTATTCCAAGCCTTGACCGTTCCAACGAGCGGCGGGTGTTTCTAAGAACCATTCGTTAAGGCGCTGTCCGCAGTCCATTGCGGGGTCAACCAATGATCGAATGGCGCACATCGGCTGGAGTGAAATCCCCGGCGGCTGATCAAGGCGATCCGCTTGCAGCGATCCATCGACGCCAAATGCATTCAACAGCGCATTATCGTTGTAAATCGACGTGATGATCTGATTCCAGATGGGCGCAGCACCCGTCAAACCGGTGGTGTTGATCATGGGTTCGCCGCGTGTATTGCCGACCCACACGCCTACAGCGACATTGCGCGTAAACCCGACTGTCCAGTTATCGCGGAAATTATCGGTTGTCCCTGTTTTCACCGATGAGCCAATGTTTCCGGTAAACAACGAACTCCCCGCGCCCATCGCGGGCTGACGCGCTTGCTCATCTGCCAGAATGTCACCGATGATGAACGCGATACGCGGATCAAGCACCTGCGTGCCGTAGCCTTCGCGGATTTGCGTTTGCCCGGTCAAATTCCCACGCGGACAGCCCTGTTCATACTGATAAATGATATTGTTGTCACGGTCAATGATGCACAAAATCGCGGTGGTAGGAACATACACTCCGCCGTTAGCGAACACCGCATAGGCACGGGTCAACTCTAGCAGGGTCATGTCACCGCCGCCAAGCGTGAGCGATATACCGTATAGACTCGCATCATCGCCCAAACTATCGACCCCGAAACGGCTCATTATTTCGAGCAACGACGGCACGCCGATGCTCCGCAGCGTTTGCAGCGCAGGGATGTTGTAACTGTTCGAGAGCGCAGTACGCATCCTCACGGGTCCATGAAAGGTACGGTCATAGTTAACCGGGTCGTAGTCAGGCAGCACCATCTGGGTATCCCAGATCACATTAGCGGGGGTCATGCCCTGTTCGATGGCGGCGGCATACGTGAACGGCTTCATGGTGCTGCCGGGTTGACGCGGCGAAATGGTCACATTCACGCGCCCATCAATGTTGTCGTCGTTGTAATCTACGCTGCCGACCATCGCCATAATTTCGCCCGTCGTCGGCTGAATGACCAGCGCCGCGCCATTCCCCACGTTTTGATTCGCCAGCGCCCCGATCTGCGAACGGACAGTCGATTGCGCTTGATCGTTCAGGGTTAAATCGAGCGTGGTATAGACGCGCAAACCGCCGCGTGCCACATCTTCGGGCGTATACCCTAGTTCGCCCATCAGCGATTCGAGTTCCTGCCGCGCAAAGACCGTGAAATGCGGCGCTTGAAGCGGCACATCGGCGGGTTCGGCGTAGCTTAAACCAGCGGATAGAGCGGCGTCGCGTTCCTGTGTGGTGATGTAGCCCACATCTACCATGCGCTCCAGCACCACGCGCCAGCGGGAGTCAACTGCTTCTTGCACATCAGGATCAGGATTCAAGGGATCGAGGTTAGCGGGGGCTTGCGGCAGTCCTGCCAACAGCGCCGACTCACCGAGCGTCAATTCGCTGACATCCTTGCCGAAAATCACCTGTGAGGCGGCTTGCGCTCCATAAGCCAAGTTGCCGTAGTAAATCTCGTTCAGGTACATTTCGAGGACTTCCGGCTTTTCGATGCGACGGGCAAGCAGGAACGCCAGCAGAATTTCCTCGACCTTACGATTGATGCTGCGTTCGGCGCGGTATTCAGCGTCGAACAGCACGTTTCTGACCAACTGCTGCGTGATCGTGCTGCCACCTGTGCCGCCGCCGCTCATGCCGACATATTGCAGAAAAGCACGAGTTGTCGCCTGTACTTCAAAGCCGGGGTTTGACCAGAACGAGTCGTCCTCAGTGGCAACCGTCGCATTGATCAAATCTTCGGGGAAGTTCTGATAGTCAACATTGGTACGCCGACCCTCGTTGAACACCTCGTAGAGCAGCGATCCGTCACGGTCATAGTAGAACGTACTCTGGAAGTTTTCGTAATCGCCTACTGAATCGATTTGTGAGCTGAGTTGTTCTTCCAGCCGCGTCCCTAATGTCGCCGTGAGGATGATCGTAAGCAGGGTTAAACCGCCGCAAAATGTGACTACTAGCCCCGCGAAGACCATCAAACAGCCGGGAGAACAGCCTAAAAATCCACGACGACGGCGCACCGGATTACGTGGTGGCAAACCGGGCTGTTGAGGGACATACGACTGCTGCATGTTGGTTTGCTGTCCGATAGGCGGCACGGGGATTGTGGGCTGCTGCTGTGGTGGACGCTGTGGCGGTGGGTTGACGCGCTGCGGTTGAGTCCGTGCTGCACGCGGAGCGCGGCTTTCTCCCGGTACATGCACCATCGTATGCTCAAATGGGACGATATGCGGCATCGTGACGCCTTCTCCGAACATGGCGGGCGTATCATCGTCTTTCACAGGCGGCTCGTTCTTCAAAAAGTCGGGATTCGGGTCAAGACCGCCGCTGCCCGCCAGCGTTTTGGGATTCAAACGCGGTGCTTTTTCGGGTAACGGGAGCGTCGGCTTTTCGTGTAAATCGACGGCGGGGTCAATATCCGTCGTTTGCGCGTTATGAATGCTGTCCGATTCGGGGCTGGACATGGTGTTATCTCCGCCTTCGGACATCATGTAATCGCTTGACGGATACGATTGGTCGTCGTCCGGCGTGATTGGCTTATCGGGCATGTTGCCCTCCGTCATATCTCATGAAATTCTCTCCATTGTAGCAGAAAATGAGCGTGAACCGCACGCAGCGACGAGATCACAGAGGGAGAAAGCGGGATATTCTCAGCTTCCCCTACGATTATCCTACGCCACCCCATGAGCGGACGCGCTTCGCAGGGGCATGACGCTATGCCTCTACAAACCAACCCTTGTGTAAAACACAGCCGACGAAACAGGCTTATGCCCTACATCGTTTTAATTCCCAAACATACGTTACCGTCAACTGTAAACTTTTCTCTCCTGTGCTAAAATGTGGCGCATGATGAGAAAATTTCTATTCTTCTGCATGATCATAATGATCGCCGTGCCGCTGCAAGCGCAAGACGGTACAGGCGATCTCCTCAACCGTGTGAACAATCTGCGGGCGTCGGTGGGTAGAGCGGGATACTCGCTCAACGGCGCGTTGCTAGCAGCAGCACAGCAGCAAGCGCAATGGATTGTAGACACTGGTAATGTGAGCCACACGCACCCCGATGGATCGGGTCCGCGCACACGGGCGCAAAACGCGGGTTATCCATCGGCTGCCATCAGCGAAAATATTTACGGTGGCACAAATGCGTCGGTAGACAGCGCATGGAACTTCTGGGTCAATTCAGGCATTCATTACGCGGGGTTGGTTAATCCTGCTTATACCGAAATTGGCGTTGGGATTGCATCGGGAGGCTGGGGAAGGGCTTACGTCCTCGTATTCGGCAACCCGAACGGCTATGGCTATGCACCCGCCGCGCCTGCTGTTTCTGCGGGGAGCGGAAATTCGGGCAGCAGCGGATCAGCAGGTTCTGGCGCACCCGCCGCGCCGTCGTTTGTGGTCGGCACCGATGAACGCGGAAATATTCAACATAGGGTTCAGTCGGGGGATACGCTCGGAGACATCGCGCTGATCTACGGCTACACATGGGATGATCTGCCGCGCATGATGCAGTTGAACGGCTTAGCGGATGTGCGTGATCTCGTTGTTGGTTCTATTTTTCTTGTGCCGCCCTACGCCGGGACGTATACGCCAACGGTTGATCCCAATACGCCCACGCCGTCACCTACCGCGACGGAAATTCCGCCGACGATCACGCCGTATATCGTCTCAACCAACACCCCTACAGAGATTCCGGCTGTTCCGACGGTGGGGAACGACATCACGCCGCCCGCTGAAATCGTGCAGGTAGTGAGCGCGACCACACCAGAGATGATTCAATCTGTCGCGGTGAAGCCAGATACGCCACCTCGCAATAACAATTCCACATGGCTGTTGGTTGCGTTGGGCGTGCAGATGGTCGTCCTGATCGGTGCGGGCGTTGAGTTTTTACGCAGAGCGAAACATCGATGAAACCTCTAGCGCGTTACCTTCGCGCATTCGTCGGCGCTGCCCGCATGACTCTACGCGGGGAAGTCGTACAAGGCGTGCAAGACCCCTATCCAAATTTAACGGCGTGGTGGCGCGGCATCATCGAACTGACGGATGCCGCGACCCGCACCGCCGACTCGAACGGGCTGCCCAAACCCGCCCGCGAAAAAGTGATCTTGCGTGTCGAAGGGCGCGACACGTCTATGCAAACGATTCTTGCAGCCGTGCGTTTTCATGCTGCCGAAGAATTCCCCCTGCTCATGCGGCGTCAAGATGAGTTCAACTATCTCACTCTGCAAGCGACTGTCATCAATGACCGTTTTCTCATCTTTAAACTTGCACAGGTAGAGTCACTGCCCGCAGCGGTCAAAATTGCAATTGAAAAGTTGTCCACGCATTTGGAAACGCTCCCACAGAAAACGAATCTCTAACGTTCGGATATTTTGACAAAACCGAAGACATCTTAATGTTGAATAGAGAAAATTCTATGCTATCCTTGTTCTATGCTGCACTTGCAGCGCAATCATTCTTTATTCAGGAGCTTATCATGATCTATATGCCTCGTGAAGAAGGTCAAGGCCTCGTAGAATACGCTTTGATCCTCGTACTGGTCGCTGTTGTCGTCATCGTCATCCTTGCCCTGCTCGGGCCCGCCATCGGCAACATTTTCTCGAACATCGTCAACACCCTCTAGACTTTTCGTCACGTATCACAAATCAGCCCGCCTTAGTCGGGCTGATTTTTTATCTTTCACTTTGGTTTCAATGTCCTTCGCATTATGAATAATTCCCCAAAAATGATAGAATTGTTGATTACAAAGCATTTTGTGCTTTTAAATAAAGACTTAGAGTTTATACTCGGTTCAACATTATTGGACATGGGTGGATTACATGCAGGCGATTTACGACGAACTTCAATTGGCAATGGTGGCTGAAGTCACTCCCAAAGTAATCGATATTTTAGTTGAAATATCGGAACACCTCATCGAACGGGGAGAAAAAGATCGCGCCGCCGAAATTTTGACGTTTGCGCTCATGTACCCGATGCGTTCCGTGACGTTGGAGTTAGCTGAGATGCGTTTCCGCGATCTGGAAGCAGAGCTATGTCCTCGCGTTATTCTTGATGCACGGGTACTCGTCCAGGAGTTAACGCTTGAGGATTTGGTCAAACTGATTATCGCAGAACACGCGGAATAAATCGTCTGCTATGATCCGCAATTTGCTGTAGGGGGCATGGCGTCGCTATGCCCCCTACTTATCTGGTCAGACGAGGTCATTACCGCACGGTGAATGTACACGATCCCGTTTGGGATATGTTGCTCGTGCCGGGTCCAAACTGCGCTTCACCATCGAAAATCGAACGTTCCCATGTGACTGTGTAATTGATGGTATGCTGTCCCGCCGCAAGCGGTTCTGAGGAGGGCATATACCAGAACACAATCGGGCGTCCTAGTGCATCACGTTCAATTGACCCCGTATGCTGCCGCCAATTCGTAAACGGTCTGCCATCCAAGCGCACATCATAATTTGCCGCGCTGATGTGGTCACGTATTTGCGCTTCGGTTTGCGCGTACCAACTCCACCACACATCAATCGTTGACCCACTGCGTAAATTCGTCGGCGCGGGTGATCTCAGGCTGGGGTCGTTACAGTACGCCAGCACATCAACGCCTGTACGCACCGAGGCGTCACCGCTTCCGGGTGCGAGAGTCGCCGTGTTCACGATCACAGGTCCGCCCGTAGGTCCGCCGAGAATCGCATCTGTCGTAGGGGGCAGCGATCCACCGCCTGCAAGCGCCGTAGCCGTGAGATTAATCGCCTCGATGTTAGGCAGCAGAATTCCTGTTGTCGGGTTAGGCAGCCCCGCCGTCGTTGTCCCCGGCAGAGTCGCCGTGACAACAGATCGCGGCGGCGTCGGCGTGATCGTACCGCCGCCAAACAACGCGGTTGGGAGCGGCGTCCCTAAAAAGAGCGATGTCAGGTTCGGTGAAGGCGTCAGCGAGGGGAAGGGGGTCGGCGTCTCTTGAATCCGAACGAGCGTAGACGATACCCATCCTTCTGTGCCGTCCTCCATACGCACATTGAACCAATCGCCTTCAAGGTTTGTGCCGAGAACTTCGAGACGTGTTCCCGGTCGTAGGGCGGTGATCGCGCTGAACTCAACCCCGGGACCCGTCCGCAAATTGATGCTGTTCATCGACGCAACGCTGCCCATAATCGGCGGTGTTGGTGAGGGTGTAAAGGTATTCGTTGAACTGGGCGGCACCGTTGTAAGGGATGGCGTGAAGGTGGCAGAGGGCAGCGGCGTCCGCGAAGGGATAGGCGTTGCAGTGAAGCGGGGCGTCATGCTCACGATAGGCGCAAGCGTTGCCGTTGGCGCGGTTACAATATCCTCAGTCGCGTTCCCGTTACAACCTGCAAGCAAAATGATCAACACAAAAATGAAAAGTGATTTGTTTCGCATAACATCTCTACACAAAACATGAAGGATCAAAAAATCAGCATAGCAGTAAACCGAGAGTAACGCAAAACGGCGCTATCACGAAATGTTAATCACACCCCTAACTTTTGCGGTTTGACAAGCCTTCGTTGAGGATACTACACTGAACAAATGGCGCTTTGAAGCGCCATCAGTGATTGAGTCTGTGCAATAAACAATTTAGGAGCAAATCTACGATGAAGTCATTTCGTTTCGGAGTTCTTTTCACTCTCTTAGCCTGTATTCTGGCAGTTACCCCGTCGGTGTTCGCTCAAGATGAAACACTCGGTCTCAGCGCAGATGATTTTGCGCTGTTTTCGGCTGCCAACGCAAACAGCGTCGCCGCCGAAAGTTTTGCCTATGATTTCGCATTGGATATGGCGGTGACGGGTCTTGAAGATAACGTATTCGGTGCCACCATTGAGGGTTCGGGCGAGGTTAGCACGGCAGACGCTACGCCTATGTTCTCGCTGCTTGCTACGGGGACAACCGCCAATGAGGGCGAAGAAATGGCAACCGACATTGAAATTCGCGTGATTGGCGACATGATCTATGTCAATCGAGCGGGTGAAGGTTGGCAAGGCGGTATGCAGGAAGACATGATGGCGTCGGAGAGCATGACGTTTTCAGACATGGGTACGGCTGGCGGTATGCTCAGCGGCATGATCAGCGGCGTAGTGGGTGGCGTCGTGGGCAGCACATCAGGCGGCGCTATGGGCAATATGGTCGTTGGCATGATGGGCGGCATGATGGGTGGTATGATGGGCAGTATGATGGGCGGCGGCGCTATGATGGGTGGCGGCGGCATGAATTCAAGCGGCGGCATGATGGGCGATCTTGCATCCTTTGACATTGCTGAGTTTATCGTTGTGGAACGCCTTGAAGATGTGGATGGGTTGGCTCAGTTTTCCACCTCGATAGATGTTGCTGGAATGCTTGGGTCAGATGCAATGGCGGGTATGGTCGGTATGGCGATTATGGGTGGTGAAGGCGAACCGAATCCCCAAGCAGCCATGATGGGTCAGATGATCGCCGGATTTTTTGAAGGCATGACCTTCACACTCGATCAATCCATCAACGCAGAGACGGAAACGGTGGAGAAAGTCCTAGTGACGCTCAACCTGCCCTTGGAAGCTATGAGCGGTACAGAGGGGGCTGCACTGGAGTTCAGCCTACAAAGTGCATTCTCGAATTACGGTGAAGCCGTGACCATTGAAGTTCCCGCAGAGGTCACGATGATCGAAAGCGGCAGCTAGTCAGGGATTTAGCTGTTTCACAGGTTGACGGGGTGACTGGCACAGTCGCCCCGTTTGATTTAGGTTATAATGAGGCAGATTCCTATAGTTTAGAGGCAGCCGCATGAAAATATGTCTTTATGCCCTTCTGCTTTTGCTTCTCATTCCGTTGGGGGTTGCCGCACAGGGCGATACCCTCACACCAGATACACCGCTTATTGTTGAAATGGTCGATGGTAGACCCATTGAACTTGTCTACGAATCGGCGGGCAACGAAATCATCACCGTGTATGCCCGCAGTCTCGAAGACCCCGAAGAACTGGATACCACGCTTGAAATCATCGCGCCGGATGGTAGGAGCATCGCGGATAACGATGATCATCGCACGGATCGCATGGACTTGGAGCAATCCGATTCGCTGGTGAGTGATCTCGTACTGACCGAACCGGGTAGTTACACCGTTATTGTTGACACTTTTTCCGGTGTGGCGCAAGGCAGCATTGAGGTGCTGCTCATAACCGACGGTGGCGCTCAACCCACGCCAGAATCGCAAACCCCCATTCCAGATAACCAGATTGACGGTATTGTGAATGGTGAGGTTGCAGAAGGTGAAACATTCACCTATGAATTTGATGTAGAAGAAGGTGAGACGATCACCATTACCGTGCGTGGGTTGGACGCATTTGATCCGCGTATCAGCTTAATGGACAGCAAAGGGCGCTTGCTGGCGGAAAACGATGATCACGGTACGAGTGATCAAACGATTGGGCGCTTTGACTCGCGCATTGAAGCGTTTGCCGTGCGATCCAGCGGTAAGTATATGCTTGAGATCAGCGGGTTTGACAACACGGGCGGGGAGTTCACGCTTGAAATCACGCGGGGAGATGTAATTCCCGTTGATGAACCCGAAATCGAAACGATTCAAGAGTCGATCAACGACGGAGAAGTCTACACATACACGCTTCAAGCACAAGAAGGCGACGTGTATACCCTCAGCGTGCGCTCGTTGAGCGACAATTACGATCCGCTGGTTGCTATTTACGATGCGAGTGATGTACTTCTCACTTACAACGACGATCACGGGGATGCTCTCGCTGACCTAGCACGCTTTGACTCGCGTATTGCCCGTTGGATTGCCCCGTTTGAGGGGAGCTACAGCGTGGAAGTGTCCGGTTATCAGGGCGGCGGCGGTGAATTTGAATTCAGCGTCGAGCGTGTTGCACAGAACGCCCCTATCGGCTTTGCTCGTGAAACTGTCTATACGGGGGAGTCCAACGGGCAAGATTCCTTCTCACAGACGTTTGACGCGCAAGAGGGCGAGTGGATCACGATCACGGTTCGGGGTTTGACTGGCAGTTTTGACCCGTATGTCTCGCTGGTTGCGCCTGATGGCACCGTGTTGACAGAGAACAGCGATCACAGTTCTCGTACCACGACAATAGGGTTTGTCGATGCCGTCATTTCGAACTACCCCATCAACGTGGACGGCGAATATTCGGTCATCGTTTCCAGTCAGGATGGTAGAGCAGGATCGTTTGCCATCACCATTTCTGTCGCTGGTTGATCAAAATGTATAGGGGAAAGTAGGCGAATAACCTGTTCGCCCTACCTTCCCCATGATTTTCTAATCGTTGGGGCAAAATCGTGTCTTGACCGCTGTATCACCCTATGCTATCCTATCAGCACAAGCAAATGTGGCTATAGCTCAGCGGATAGAGCGCTTGCCTACGGAGCAAGAAGTCGGGGGTTCAAGTCCCTCTAGCCACGCAAAACAGAACGCCCCCTCAACAGGGGCGTTTTTATTTTCAGGTTCTCAGGTTTGAGTTTAGGGATTTTCCTGCTCTAGCAGAGATAAGATATTGCCAGCGGGGTCTTGAAACCATGCTTGCTTCAAGCCTTCGGTACGAAAGATTCCTTTGATGTCTGTCTTCATGAAGCCGTCGTACTGCTCAAAACGCACCCCCCGCGCTGTCAATGCATCGACGGCTTGTTCAATGTCCTCCACCAGAAAATTGAGGATCGTGAAGGTGGCTGGCGTGTGATTAGGCTTTATGTACAGCAGAATTTGAGTGCCGCCCTCAAGATTCAGGTTGAGTTCATCCTCGTGTTCCGTGACCTCTATGCCGAGCTTGTCACGGTAGAAATCCCGCGCTTTGTCAAGATCACTGACGGAAAAACTGGAAAAGGTTTTCGCAGCATTGAACATTGGTTTCCCCCACAGTCTGTTAGAATATTAAGCGTGACTCGTGTTGACTTTGAGCAGTTCGATCTTGTAGGTGACACGGGTTTCGCCACGCGCCGCCGGATTGCGCGAATAATAGTCTGTCGTGCCGCGATATTTTCCGCTCAAGGCATTGATATGATCGACTGCGCCTTCTTCGGTTTCTACAGCAACCCGCCCTCGAATTTCCATCCAGTGATACATATTCGCGGGGTCAATGGCAAGCAGGGTCACGGGCGACCCTACGCTCATATTCTTGTCTTTTTGTCTGCCCCGCGCCGTATTGACGCGAATATATTCCCCGTCGTAATCAAACCAGACGGGCGTTGCTTGGGGCTGACCATCGGGCATTAGCGTGACCAGCGCAATAACAACAGGCTTATCAATCAAATCGGTATGGGTAACCGGTAGAGACATTGCCATTAGAAACTCCTCATAACACATCAACTAAAACCGTGAACGCATTAAACACATACCTAGTCCAGTAGTGTTCAGCAAGCACGATCTTACAGAGGTGCAGTCCATAAAGTTTCAAGTTTTCCACATGGAGGGAAGTTCAGTGGACGGCATATATGTCGTCCCTACAAGGTGGTTGTTACGTAGGGACGCGATACACCGCGTCCGTTTGATAATAGACATTCCCGTGTTGAGCGGATTATTGATTGGCGATCAGTAATCCGTTATGATCCACCTGAATGGCGTCATGGTAAGCATTAGCATGTGAATTTGGAGTCAATGATGGTCGCTGATCAAGCAACCTTGCAAACAAGTAGAGAGTCGGCGGCATGTCCCGCAGATCACCAGCGCAAAGTTTCAGAGCGCGAACCACACCCTCACAAGGCGATTGAAGTGGACGCCGGGGGAGTCTGGCATATTCACGGTTATGACGAAACGCGGCAAATTCTACGGAGCGATGTCGTCAAACAGGCGGGTTTCAAAGCAGAAGACATCATCCGGCGGACGACAACCGTTATGCAAAATCTGCCTATTCTCTTTCTTGAGGGAGAACAGCATCACCGGTTGCGCCGTGAAACCAACCGATTTTTCACGCCCACCGTCACTGAGAAGAAGTACCACGATTTTATGGTGGGCTTTGCGGACGCACAAATCGAAAAGCTCAAGACAAAACGGCGGGCAAATCTGGACGATCTGACGGCGGAAATGGCGATGCAGGTTGCTGCTCAGGTCGTCGGGCTGACCGATAGTGTTTTGCCGGGTCTCAACGCCCGCGTCAATGGCGTGCTGAGTATTTCAAAAACGGTGGGTGCAGACACGCCTAATCTCATCCATTTGGTGGCTGCACAGCGTCACCTGCTGGCGTTCTTGTGGTTAGACGTAAAACCCGCTATCCGCAAGCGTCGTAAAAACCCTCAAGAGGATGTCATTACCTATCTGATCAGCCGGAACTACAGCGATCTTGAGATTTTGACCGAGTGCGTGGTGTACGGTGTGGCGGGCATGGCGACCACCCGTGAGTTTATCTGTCTGGCGCTGTGGCACTTGCTCGACAACCCCCATTTGCGCCAGCGAATGCTGGTTGGGTCGCAGGAAGAACGCTACGCGATCCTACACGAGATTTTGCGTCTCGAACCCGTTGTTGGACACCTGTACCGCCGCACGACGGATGAGCTTCACATCCAGAGCGAAGGCAGCAGCGTCACGATTCCGGCAGGCACATTGATCGATATGAACCTTTACACCACCAATCTTGATCCCGTTATGGCGGGTGAAAATGGGGCTTCTGTTTGCCCGGTGCGCCCGCTCAACTCGACATTGGGCAAAGTGTCGGAG
>Ga0163147_10006021_pt1 | contig 14436 bp, 13 predicted proteins | sample OliLakLV19MP6G1_FD_148597 | JGI IMG/M metagenome (GOLD analysis project Ga0163147, IMG submission 148597) | Freshwater microbial mat bacterial communities from Lake Vanda, McMurdo Dry Valleys, Antarctica- Oligotrophic Lake LV.19.MP6.G1 | ecosystem: Environmental > Aquatic > Freshwater > Lake >...
GGATGAACTGGACTTGCCGTTGATGGTGACCAACAACACCGACAGCAACCAGACTGCATTCACCGTCAGCATTGATGCCTCTCCCCAGTTAGGAGTTAGCACCGGAATCTCGGCAGACGATCGCGCCCGCACCATCCAAGTCACCCTGAACCCCGCCACTCGCCCCCACGACCTGCGGCGACCTGGACACATTTTTCCCCTACGTTCCCGATCGGGCGGCGTGTTGAAGCGGGCAGGACACACAGAAGCAGCCGTTGACCTGGCTGAACTAGCCGGACTCTACCCCGCAGGCGTAATTTGTGAAATCCAAAATCCCGATGGCTCCATGGCCCGCTTGCCAGAGTTGATGGACTACGCCCGCCTCCATGACCTCAGAATTATTAGCATTGCCGACCTCATTAGTTATCGGCTCCAGCACGAACGGTTTGTTCGGCGCGAATCCGTTGCCGAGCTACCCACTGAGTTTGGGCACTTCCAAGTCTATGCCTATCGCAACACCCTGGACAATTCTGAGCATTTGGCCCTTGTGAAAGGCGATCCCGCTGAGTTCAAAGACACTCCTGTGATGGTGCGAATGCATTCGGAATGTCTGACAGGGGATGCCTTAGGCTCCCTGCGCTGCGACTGCCGATCGCAACTCCAAGCAGCACTGAAAATGATCGAAGCAGCAGGACAGGGCGTTGTGGTTTATCTGCGTCAAGAAGGGAGAGGCATTGGTTTAGTCAATAAGCTGAAAGCCTACTCCCTCCAGGATATGGGCATGGATACGGTGGAAGCCAACGAACAACTGGGCTTTCCCGCAGATCTCCGCAACTACGGGATCGGTGCCCAAATTCTCAATGACTTGGGAGTCCAAAAGATTCGGTTGATTACCAATAATCCGCGAAAAATTGCGGGGATCAAGGGCTACGGTCTGGAGATGGTGGCGCGGGTGCCTCTATTAATTGAAGCCACATCCTATAACTCAACATACCTGGCAACAAAGGCGCAAAAGCTCGGTCACCTGCTGCTGCAAACTTACTTGGTGACGGTGGCTGTAACGTGGTCAGATCAGCCGCAATCAGTCTCAGAGCGCTATGCTCGTTTGGACAAGATTAGACATTGGGCAGAGATCAACAACTTACTGTTGCAAGAGGAAACACGACCCGTTGCCTCTGCCCTGTTCAGTAAGCCTTCGTTGACGGTTCATCTGGGGCTAGACCAGCCTCACCTGGCTGATCCCGACTGGTATCAACAACCTGAACATCCCTACATCCAGGCAATTATGCAGATTCTAGATAATCTTGCTACCCTACTTCCAGTCCAGTGCTTGGAGTTTCTGATCTCAACCGGGACTGACCCTTTGATAGGGTTACAAATTCAACTCGATCGCTATACACTCTCTTTAGACAAGCTGCCCTCCTCCTTGGCTGATCACTTAGAAACTCAAAAAATCTATAGTTTTATTGCCGATGATCCGAATTCATAGGGGCTTGTTTGATAGAACTTCTGCTAGAGCAACCATTGCATTTAGCCTAGAGAAGATGGTATGCAGATTAGCAACACACGTTCGTACACGTCCTTTTTTTGCCACTCTCTATGAAATTGCTCAACATCGTTAAGAATGTAGCTACGGGTTTCATGCAGTCGATCGGTACAGATTGGTGGATTGAAGTGACCACGGCCGAACCCCACTACACCTACTATTTCGGCCCATTCAAGGACGCTGAAGAGGCAAAGGCCGCTCGTCTTGGTTACATTGAAGATCTGGAAAAAGAAGGCGCAAAGGGGATCACCGATACCATCAAGCGCTGCAAGCCAGCCGAAGTCACAATCCCCAAAGATTAGAACCTAATTTGGGTCTAGGGGTATGACGGTTCCGGTTCTCTACATTGCCATCACCAATCATGGGTTTGGTCATGCCACCCGTGTGGCATCAGTTGCGGCGACCATTCAGCATCACTGCCCGGAGTTGCTGATTATTTTGGTGACAACTGCCCCTCGGTGGTTACTGGAAGCCTACTTTCCCGGAGAGTTTATCCATCGTCCCCGTGCCTTAGATGTGGGTGTAGTTCAGTCTGACAGCTTAACGATGGACAAGTCTGCAACCTTGGACAAGTTGAAGGACATTCGGCTGCGCCAGAAGGCGATCGTCCAAGCTGAGGCAGATTTTATTCAACAAAACAAAGTTAGACTCATCCTGGCAGATATTCCACCCCTCGCCACAGCCATCGCCCGTGCTGCCAAAATTCCCTGCTGGATGATGAGCAATTTTGGCTGGGATTTCATCTATTCTGCGTGGGGGGCTGAGTTTGCTGAGATCACTGGCTGGATTCAGGAGTGTTTTCAGCAATGCGATCGGCTGTTTCGCCTGCCGTTTCACGAATCCATGAGCGCTTTTCCTGCGATCACTGATGTGGGACTCACGGGCGGTACTCCCCGATACAGCATTCAGGACTTACAGTCTGCCACCGGGATTAAGCCGTTGCCCTTGGAAAAAACCGTACTGTTGACCTTTGGGGGGTTGGGCTTAGACAAAATTCCCTACGACAACCTCGATCGCTTTCCCGATTGGCAATTTATCACCTTCGATTCCCAGGCTCCAGTAGCCCCAAATCTCATCAAAGTTACCGATCGCCGCTATCGTCCTGTGGATTTCATGCCTTTCTGTGGGCGACTGGTCTCGAAACCCGGCTACAGTACCTTTGCCGAAGCCTGCCGCCTAGGGGTGCCGATCGCTTCCCTCACCCGTGAAGATTTTGCCGAATCCGCTCTCCTCTTGTCCGGGATTCAAGACCACGCATTCCACCAAATCCTTCAACCCGCTGAGTTCTTTGAGGGAGACTGGGGATTTCTGCATACCGATCCCCATCCTCCTCGCCAAGTACAATCCCTACTCACCAATGGCAACGAGACGATCGCCCAAGCCGTCGTTAACTATTTTGCCCCCTAATCCTCATTCCCAATAGTTCGGATATTTTTGCAATAGTTAGCCCTCATCCCCCAACCCCTTCTCCCGTTCTGGGAGAAGGGGAGCCGGATTGAAGTCCCTCTCCCCTCTTGGGAGAGGGATTTAGGGTGAGGGTCTATACTGGCTACACAATAGGGTTTCCAGCACCTCCACAAAAACTGTCCGAAGTATTGCTGATTCCCCAACTTTCCTGAAAATGGAGTTAGAGGCTGATTAAAGTAGAGTGCTATACAAAATATGATGTGGCAACGTCGGCTTACCCAGGAGCCTCTTCACCTTTGTTAGACTACTTTTAAGCAACACTTCAGAGTGAATTAGACAAAACGCTCAAAAATTTCTGTTTAATTGAACCCCTAATAGGCTATAACGATCGCAAGCCATAACGATCGCAAGCCATAACAATCGCAAACAAATAGATGGAGCAGGTTAACGCTTAGATCGTCTATTTTGAGCAACCCTGCCCCACGCCATCTAATTTTTACGACTGATTACAAAAGTCTAAACCCTTAAATTTACCCGTTAACGGAAGCCATGACTTCACCCTTTATCAAACGCTATCTCATTGCTCTAGACCGCCATAAATGGATTGGGCTAGCGAGCTTAGCGTTAGTCGTTGGCGCATCCGGCATTGTAGCCCTCCAACCCAATCCCGCTCCCGTTTACATCGCAGAGGCAACCTTAAACCACAACGGGCCACCCATTACCTTCTCTGCCACAGGTAGCCGCATTTTGGAGCAGGGAAAAGCCCTGGATGAGCAGACCTTACTGGCGGATGATGTCGTTGAGCCGATCGCCCAAAAAGCAGGGGTACAAGTCAAGGATTTTCGTAAAAGTGCCAGGGCTGCGATCAAACAAGTGGGTGATCCCAAAGCTCCATCGTTACAAGTCACTATTCGCTACATCGACGACAACTCCCAACGGGCCTCGTTTATCGTGAAGCAGTTGATGCAATCGATGGTGGAAAAAAGCCGCTTCATCAACACAGAACGTTTACGCACAATTATTCTGGCCCTGAATCAACGACTCCCCGCTGCCACCCAAGAGCTACGAGCTGTCGAGCAACGCTTAGAGCGCTACGATCGCACCGAAGGACCCGCCCTGCTCACCGCCCAGAATGGCAATCTCCTCGGAGCTATTACCGCTAGTGAGCAGCAACAGCGGCAAATCCAACTGAACCTGGAAGGCATTGATGCCCAGATGCGGAGTTTGAGTGGCAAGCTGGGGTTGAATCCTAGCCAGGCCTATGCCTCCTCAGCCCTGAGTGCAGACCCGATTATTGCCAACCTGCGGACGCTGATATACCAGAATGAGTCGGCGATCGCCATCCAATCTCAAGATCTGCGCCCCGAACACTACGCGATGGTCGAGTTGCAGCGCAAGCAGCAAGCTTATGAACAACTCCTGCAACAACGGGCAGCCGAAGTCATTGGAGGCAATACCCTCGCTGCTCCCCTAACAGGCGGCGACAACATTCGTCGTGAAAGTAGCCTTGATCCCGCCAGGCAGCAACTCGCCAACACCCTGGTTAGCTTGCAAACCCAACGAGACACCCTGCAACAACAACTACTAGCCGTTGCCCGCGAAGAACAAAGCCTCCGACAGACCTTTGCCGTCATTCCCAACAAGCAACTTGAACGCGCACGACTGGAACAGCAAGTTGTCCTAAAACGGGCACTCTACGACAAGATGCAAGCTACTCTGGTGGATGCCAAAGCCGCAGAAGTGGAAACGGTGAGTAGCTTAAGTATCTCCAACCCCACACCACAGATTATTGCCAACATCAAACCCCCCAAGAGTATCCCAGTCATTCTAGGTGCTGGGGTGATGGTAGGCTTACTCGTCGGCGGTGGGATTATCTTCCTGCTAGGAGCGATGGAAGACAAGTTTTACACCTTGGAAGATGTTCGCGAAGCGTTACGCCAGCGAGATATTACCATCCTGGGATTATTACCTCTCATCGACACCCAGACACTGCTTGCCTCAGATTTGGATGACGAAGTGGTGGAGCCAGTATTGCTGGAGGCAGATTCTCCCTACTTGGATTTCTATGAGCGGTTGCGGAGTAACTTGCGCCGGGCTGAAGGCAAGAGTTTGAAAGTCCTGCTGTTCACCAGTACTGTGAGCCAGGAAGGAAAAACAATCACTGCGTATAATTTGGCGATCGCCTCAGCGAGGGCCGGTCGGCGCACCCTGCTGTTAGAAGCTGATCTGCGTAATTCCTCCAAAGCAAAAGCGCTCCAAGTTGCCCCTGATCCCGAAAGCCGCATTGAACCCCTACGCTACTATGAGCAACTCAGCGATTGCATCCGCTTAGTGCCAAAAGTGGAAAACCTCTATGTTGTGCCCAGTCCTGGCCCACAACGCCAAGCAGCCGGGATCATTGAGTCCAGCGAAATTCGTCGTCTGCTGGAGGATGCCAGAGGCCGTTTTGATTTTGTGGTTATTGACAGTCCGTCCTTGAGTTCCAGCAATGATGCGCTTCTGCTCGAGCCGTTTACCGACGGCTTGGTGCTAGTGACCCGACCTGGATACACGGAATCGAGTTTGCTGGCAGAATCGATCGACCAATTGGGGGCATCCAATTTCCGCCTCTTAGGAGCCGTGATCAATGGGGCCGAGATTCCAGTACAATCTCGCACCTCAGCGAAACTTGAATCTAGTACCTATGTCGAAGCAACTCTCGTTCCCTACGAAGACCTTAAAGGCATTCCTTCTGGGGCCAGAGATTTATAATTTGTTCATAGAATGCTGTGTTAAGGCAATTTTTAAGCAGCCTGGTGCCTTTAGGCTCAAGGCAAGTCTGTTTAACGGTGATTTTGCTTAAGAGTGGATGAAACCAAGTTTTCTATGCAGGAAGTTTGAATTCCTAATTGTAGATAAATTTTCATGGAATCGATATAAAATTAGGTATTAGTTGTCAAATTCCAGAGATACCAAATCAGATAATCTATGCAACTTCTAAGTTGCCTCATTTCTGATCTCCGTGAAACGCCTGATCCCCTTAATAGGAGAGTTCCCCATACTAAAGTGTGTATGCAATTCAGCGTTGGGTAGTTACTCTATTGAGGGTGCAGGCACACGATCGTCATGTCTATAAAACTTGCTTCTAATGTGAGGGCTTTCCCTGTGAATTGCCTCGAATCAGATCGATTCAGGATTCTTGTTGTTGATGATCATCCTGCAAGCCGCATGACGGCTGTTGCACTGTTGTCAGTGGAAGGATATGAGGTGCTAGAGGCAGACAGCGGGCCGGCCGCTTTAACCTGCATGGCTGGGGGTAACCCTGACCTGATTCTTTTGGATGTGATGATGCCGGGAATGGATGGCTTTGAAGTATGCCGCCATTTGAAGCAGGATGAGCAAACGCGATTAATTCCAGTGATTTTCATTACGGCGTTGAACGATCGCCGATCGCGCCTCAAGGGGATCGAAGCCGGAGGAGATGATTTTCTCACCAAACCCTTCGACCAGTTAGAACTGTCAGCCCGCGTTAAGTCCCTGGTCAACCAAAAAAGACTGAATGAAGACTTGGATCACGCTGAAAAAGTGCTGTTTTCGATCGCCCGCACGATCGAGAGCCGCGATCCCAACACAGGTGACCATTGCGAGCGCCTAGTGAAAAGAGGGAAGGACTTTGGAGAATTCCTGGATCTCCCTCGCTTGGAAGTGCGTAACTTGATGTGGGGAGGCTACCTTCACGACATCGGTAAGCTTGGTATTCCTGACTCTGTGTTGCTGAAGACAGGTGGTTTTTCCCCAGAAGAATGGGAAATTATGAAACAGCATGTGAAGATTGGGGAGCAAATTTGTCAGCCCCTTAGAACCATGCGGGGTGTGGTGCCGATTATTCGCCATCACCACGAGCGATGGGATGGGACAGGTTACCCCGATGGACTTAAGGGAGATGACATTCCGTTTCTAGCTCAGGTGTTTCAACTGATTGATATTTACGATGCGCTGACCAGTGAGCGCCCCTATAAGCGGGCATTTACCCACGAAGAATCCCTTGCTATTTTGGCTGAGGAAACCGCAAAAGGCTGGCGCAACCCAGATTTGGTGGAAAAGTTTATGGAGTTCACGCGCTTAGCTATCCAAGACGTTGAAGCTGCAACTAGTGCCTCTAAGGTTGCCTAGTGTTCTGTCAAGAAGATTTTGAGGGGTCGAAGACCCTCAAAATTTAACTCCAACTAACCTTCCAGCTTTCAGCTACCCGTCAATTAATGATTGACAGACTACTAGTCTTGGATGGCAATTAGGACAATTGCGTTACGAGTAGCACTACTAGCAGGGCTTTACTGGTGCAGATTGGTAGAGATTTTTAAACCGTTAGATCTTGGTTTAAGTCTTGAGTTGATCACTGCTCAGTTATTTTGCCAGCCTGTAATGCCATCTCAAATCAGCTTGATCTCAAGTACTGTGCTACCTTTCCACTTGCAGTTACGTTCTCACTGAGAGACAACAAGCTTAAGAGATTTCCGAGAAAAATGTTGCCCCTGTAGGGGCGAAGCATCCGGCAGACAGAGCCTTGAATCGACCAGAAGGTCATTGCCCGGATGCTAAGTGCAAAGTGTACGCTACGCGAACGCTCTTCCGATACCTGGTATAAACTTTTCTAGAAATCTCCTAAGTATGCCTTTAGATAGAAAGATGGGTCGCTAACGGTAGTTCACTTATAGCCATAGAGTTGATTTGCTAGTTTGAAGAGAAGACGTTGCGCTTTGTAAAGACGCAACTACAAGGTAAATTCTTGCTCCTCCCCCTAACTAGTGCCCAATTAGCTTATGCCTGAACAGCGCTTTGTTTTATCTATACGAAGTCTCCTGTGGATTCTGGGAGCCGCTTTGGTGCTGGTGTTGCTGTGGCAACTTCAGAGTTTGCTCATTACGTTTATGGTGGCGTTCGTGCTAGCAGCGGCGATCGCCCCCCCTCGTGGAATGGGCAGAGCAGCGTAACCTGCCCCGTTGGTTAGCCGTGATTCTGGTCTATCTCACCCTAATTGTGGGGTTGATTTTAAGTCTGCTGTGGATTGGCCCGACTGTACTAACTCAGATTGAGGGACTGATTCGCCAAATCCCGGTTTATTCCCAGAGTGTCATTGCTCTCTCCAGCAATTGGTTGGGTGCCCTCAGCGATTCTCAATCGGAGTTAATGGCTCAGTTTCTCAATACAGAAGCCCTTAATAATTGGGCGTTGCAAAGCGGTCAACAATTCCTCTCTCGTTCCTATGACTTAACCAAGGGCTTGGTCGGGGGCATCGTGGGTGGCTTCGTTGGATTGATCCTGACGCTCCTCATTTCTGGCTATATGGTCGCCGATAGTAAGACCTTGGTGGACGGATTGATGCAGCTTTTACCTCATCCGTGGGATGAACGGTTACGGGCCCAATTGCGACCCGTTAGTCAACGGATGGGGGCCTATATTCGAGGGCGGCTGCTCACGTCTGGATTGGTGGGGGTATTTATTACCGCAGGGCTGATTGTGTTGGGTCTGCCGGAAGTGACACTAGGACTGGGGACGATCGCCGGGATCACCAATCTCATCCCCTTTCTAGGGTCTATCTTAGGAGCAACCCCAGCGTTGCTCGTGGCGTTATCCGATGGGGGAAGCACCTTCCTGTGGGTACTACTGTTATTCTTCTTTGCTCAGAATTTAGAAGCTTATATTTTGGGCCCCTTAATGGCAGGAGCAACGTCAGGGATTCATCCGCTCTATCAACTTTTAGCAGCCCTAGGTGGCGCTCAGGTGCTGGGCATTGTCGGGGCCATTGTTGTTCCTCCTTTAATTGCTAGAGCTGCCGCCTTAATTGAAAACCTTTACCTCCAGCCAAAACGGTTGACGGAACAGCAAGTCGTTGTGACATCCACTTTGAGTAGTAGCGCTCCTGAGTTCACTAGTCTGAGCCAAAAATAGTTAAGGAACGCAGGAAAGGCATATCTGTGGACTAACTGAGCTATGGGACAATCATCTAGCCCATGTCACAAAGAAGTTCACATTACTTAACCTCTATATTTTATCAAAAGACAGGCACAGACAAAAACGCGAAGGAACATCGCTCCTTCGCGTTTTTGCATTTTTGTGGTTCTAGTCGATCGCAGGCTGAGGAAACTATCGTGAAATTGAAACTGTTTCCGCCACACTCAGCAAGCCCTGAGGCTCAGGATTACGCAGTTGAGGTGCGGCAAACAACGTAGAGAGAAGGCGAGCAGGAGGTTGTTGGGCAACTAGTGGTAACACACTCCGCACTTGATCTGCTATTGCCACCATCTTAACGTCATAGGTTTGAGTCATGAGCTTGGGATAAAAGCCAATCCCAATGACCGGCAGAAGTAAGCAAGCAGTGATTAGGACTTCTCTCGGCTTAGCGTCGAACAACTCAAATTTGGCAGCAGGGTTCTCGGCTCCATAGAAGACTCGGCGTAGCATGGAGAGCAGGTAGATGGGAGTGAGGATGAGTCCCACGGCTGCCAACAGCACAATGACCACCTTGAAAGAGGAACTGTAAGCCTCACTGGTGGTGAATCCTAGAAAAACCGTTAGTTCACCGATGAATCCACTCATCCCCGGCAAGGCTAGAGAAGCCAGAGAGCCGATCGTAAACAGGGCAAAAACTCTAGGCATTTTCTTGGCCATGCCGCCCATGTCATCCATTGCCAAGGTGTGGGTGCGATCGTAGGCCACCCCAGAAAGGAAGAACAAACTCGCCGCAATCAGCCCATGGGAGACCATCTGTAGGACTGCACCACTGAGACCAATATCGTTGCAAGAGGCGATGCCGATTAACACAAAGCCCATGTGGGAAATCGAAGAGTAGGCCATCCGACGCTTCAAATTGTCTTGGGAGAAGGCAGTTAACCCAGCGTAGATAATGTTGACTACACCCAGAATCGCCAGAACCGGTGCAAAGTAGACGTGGGCATTGGGTAATAATTCAACGTTGAAGCGAATCAAAGCATAGCCACCCATCTTCAGCATTACCCCAGCCAGCAGCATGGAAACTGCCGCAGGTGCTTCGCTGTGAGCATCAGGGAGCCAGGTGTGGAGAGGGAAAATGGGCAGTTTAACGGCAAATGCAATGAGGAATGCAGCGTAGACTAGCAACTCAAACAGCAGAGGGTAACTCTTGGTACCCAGAGAATGAATATCAAAGGTGACCGTGTCGCCGTAGAAAGCCATGGCAAACGCCGCAACCAGAATAAATAGGGAACCGATCGCAGTGTAAAGGATAAACTTAGTAGCTGCATACAGACGCTTTTGTCCGCCCCAAATCGATATCAGCAAGTAGACCGGAACCAGTTCGATTTCCCACATCAGGAAGAACAGCAACAAATCCTGAGCCATGAACACGCCAATCTGGGCGCTATACATCACCAGCATCAGGAAGTAAAACAAGCGTGGCTTCTGAATCGTGGGTGAGGCAGCCAGGATTGCCAGAGTCGTTACCAGACCCGTTAGCAGCACTAGGGGCATGGATAAACCATCCACTGCGACTGACCAGTTCAAGCCAATTTGGGGTGCCCAGGCATAGGTTTCAGCCAATTGAAAGTCAGCGTTGTGCAGATCGTAGTGTTGCCAAAAGCTGAAAAGAATAACCAGGAGGTCTATCAGTCCTACGGCGAAGGCATACCAACGGATAGCTTGACGATGTTTCGCGGGGATCAGGAAAATTGGGAGAGAGGCAAGCAGAGGAAATAGAACAATGGCAGTCAGCCAGGGAAAGTGGGCAAGCATCATCAAGACCTACTCAAGAATTACAACCATAAAAGACTTGATTAAATGTGTTAAATAAATGTCCAAGAGTAATAACTACTTGAATTCGTAGGAATATATACTCATTTGCGGTTCTGTTACACAATATATTCCACTCAGTGAACTTAAGTAAAGTTTTAATAATTAATTTTTAGCAGATTGGTGTGGGCTGACACCTCAGCGAAATGACGGAATTTTCGATCGCCTCCCGCCTTAGTTTTCTTCCAACAACAGATTTTGAAGACCAACAATCTTGCAAAATCATCAGCCATATCATTGGCTTTGCAGGTATGAGTTGTAGAAAAACCGATCGCCTCCCTTACGCCCCATTGCCTCATGTTTTGACCTCTGTCTCAGGAAGCGTTGCACTGGGGAAGAGTCTCTCTTTGGAATGTCATATTCTTGTCTAGAACGGTTCTCTAGGCAGAGGCTTGATTAAGGAGCGAAGTGCATTAATAAGTCAGAGCCTCAGTAAACTTTGATTCCCAGCCCTGTAAAGCCATGTTTACTCTTCTGACCAATCCCCTCAAAACCTCTGCTGTAACGTCCTCCCAGGTCACACAGAAAGTTTTAGAAGCAGCCTATGAGTTGTACTTAAAGGCCCCTCAAGTCAGCCACCCTATAATTAATTTGCAAGAGGTAGTTCAGCGCACTGATATGAGTATTTTGGAGTGCAGGAATATTATTGTCAAAGCTAATAAATTAGGGCGATTCCCTGACTGTTCGCTTTCTAGTTAATTGCCCTTTTCATGAGTGGAGGCTGACAAAAATAACTATCCAGCTATCAACTCAATACTCAGTGTTCACACTGCAACTGGTCAAAGACTTCCGCCAAGTTGCATTAGGGGGTCGAATAACTACTCTTAACTATGAGCCACGAATGGTCAGCAATTCCAAATTCGGCTCTAAGAAGTCCTTTCAGAGACTTGCAACAGCAGCTTATTGAGAATTGATGCAATAAGCTGAACTAAAAATATAGATTTCTCGTACCATTTTGGACAAAAGTACTATTTCAAAGACAGAGGCAGTTATTTTGTGGTCATGGATTTGTTGAATTTGGAATTGCTGACGAATGGTTGAATAATTGGTAGTCCTAAACAAGTAAGGATAAAACGATAGCTGGTGTTTAGTTCTCTCTGGGGGCAGCAGTAATGATGTCTTATCCAAACTGTGAATCACAACATACCGTTAAGAATGGCACGCATTATGTGAAGTCAGCAATGCTCATTTTGAAGCATTTGTACTAATTTCTGAGGTTTAACCGCGATTTTTGCCTAAACTCTTGAACGGTGGAATCGGTGTTTCAGCTAGTTAATTGGGTGGCAGCAATACACTTGCATCACAGGAATTTCCATAATGAGAATTGCTGGGTAATGGATGGAGATGGTGAAGATGATCCGAAGTATATTCTCAAATTAGTAAGTTATTGTCAGCAGGAGAATAACCAGAAAATCTTTTTTGCTTCTAGAAGTAAGCGTTCTGAAGGTGTAATTTTTAGGTTGTCTTATTTCTTATACAGAAAAGCCTTTAAAATTTTAAGTGGACAGGAAATCCGCTTTGGCAACTTCAGTATTATTCCCTATGAACTCATGCATCAGTTAGTTGCTGTAAGTGAAATTTGGAATCATTATGCTGCTGGAATCATTAAGTCAAAACTACCTTATGCTCAAGTTCCTACAGAACGAAGCTATCGCATTACTGGTAAATCAAAAATGAATTTTGTGTCACTTGTAAGTCATGGAATTAGTGCTCTTTCTGTTTACTCAGATATCATTGGTACTCGGCTTCTTATACTCAGTTTATTGATGATAGTTTTAGCCTTCTTGTTGATTTTAGTTGTAATCACGATTAAAATTTTTACTAATCTGGCAATTCCTGGATGGAGTACCTTTGCTGTAGGCTTATTAAGCTTATTTATTTTGCAATTCAGTACACTAAGCTTCTTCTTTATATTTCTAATTTTAGGTGCCAGAAATTCATATAGCTTTCTACCAAGTCGTGATTATCGGTATTTTATTCTATCTGTCCACCAAGTTTTCCCTGAGTTATGAAAGACTTTAGTTATGCAGGGTCATTTCATTCTAGATTTAGTCCACGAACCTATGGGCTTTCAGGCAGCGTAAAACTAAATTCTCGAAACCTGAAACAACGTGATTTCGTGAATGCATAAAATTCCACAATTTAGAATGAAACAGCCCTGTTTAGTTATGTAGGTTCAGAGCTAGATTTATTTTCTCAGGCAACCAATTGGAAGCGATATTATTCAAGCCAGATTCGCCCCTACCTTGGCAATCGGGTTTTAGAAGTTGGCGCAGGTATCGGATCAACAACCAGGATCTTGTGTGATGGTAGTCAAGAATATTGGCTTTGTTTAGAGCCAGATCCTCACCTAGTTGACAGGATACAAGGACTGATAGAACAGAGATTATTGCCTCCTTGCTGTGAGGTTAAAGTGGGTAGCCTAGCTTCTTTAGAGGCAACAAATTTATTTGACACTATAATCTATATAGATGTTTTGGAACATATTGAAGCAGATAGAAATGAGTTGCAACTTGCTTGTAACTTCTTAAGCAGCAATGGCAGATTAATTGTTCTCTCTCCAGCCTATCAATGGTTATATACAGAATTTGATAGAAATATCGGTCATTGCAGGCGGTATAACAGAAGAAGTTTACTGGCTATTACTCCAAAGCCCCTTCAATGCTTGAAAATTTTCCACCTTGATTCTGTAGGTTTACTTGCCTCTATTGGCAACAAGCTTTTTTTGAGAAGTTCTATGCCAAGTCATCAGCAAATCAAGTTTTGGGATAGCTCTATGATCCCTCTCTCTAAGTTATTTGATGGTTTAATTAGCTACTCAGCAGGTCGCTCAGTGATAGGAATTTTGGAAAAAAGTAATACTAGTAGCTAGGTTTTCAGTAGATATGCGAATTAGCACTAGGGTAGTCACTTGAGATTATCTTAGCCCTCGCCCTCTGGGAGATGGCGAGGGGAGCCGATCCAGGTTTAAGTTTTGCCCTTTCCTTTGGGAGAGGGCTAAGGCGTGTCATCAATTCAGCCAAATCATGGCAGCAGCCAGGTAAATCGCCCCTATAAAGTTAACCGCCCGCTTATTGTAGCGTGTTGCGATCGCCCGGTATTGCTTCAGCTTGGCAAAGAAATTCTCAATTAAATGACGAGCCTGATACAAATCCTTATCGTAGTCCCGTAGATGCTTGCGATTGCGCTTAGGGGGAATGACGGCAGTTTTGCCTTGGGACTCTAAAAGTTCAATCACCCGTTCATCCGCATCATAGGCTTTGTCTGCTAGCACCATATCTGCCACCACGTGCGGTAACAATTCGTCGGCTCCGTCGAGGTCACAAGCTTGTCCAGGGGTGAGATGAAACCCCGTTGGATTTTCTAGGGCATCCACCGTGGCATGAATTTTAGTGCTTAGCCCGCCTTTGCTCCGACCAATTGCTTCGGAGTTTGGGTCCCCCCCTTTGCCCCAGCACTGTGCTGGTGGGCGCGCACAATTGTGGAGTCAATCATGGAGTATTCATTGTCCGCATCTTCGGCTAGTACTTCAAAGACTCGCTGCCACACCCCGCTTTTCGCCCATCGGGTATGCCGCAGATGGACAACCCGGAAATCTCCAAATCGCTTTGGTAAGTCTCGCCACGGGATGCCAGAACGATACCGATACAACACGGCTTCGACAAACAATCGATTGTCTTTGACGGGGTGAACAACCGACC
>Ga0163147_10006025_pt1 | contig 14429 bp, 16 predicted proteins | sample OliLakLV19MP6G1_FD_148597 | JGI IMG/M metagenome (GOLD analysis project Ga0163147, IMG submission 148597) | Freshwater microbial mat bacterial communities from Lake Vanda, McMurdo Dry Valleys, Antarctica- Oligotrophic Lake LV.19.MP6.G1 | ecosystem: Environmental > Aquatic > Freshwater > Lake >...
CAACCGGCGACCCCGCAGAAACGGGGACAGATGATGGGGATTCCATGGACGAACATGTCTTTCTACGCCCTGTCTTGCTGCTTAATTAGAACGACGGGCGGTGTCTCAGCCATGTTGGCACACAGGGAAGCCCTCGGCCAACCATTCCGGGTCACGCATCAGCATCAGGCCGCACCCGAGGCCGAACTGTTCCACGATCGCTTGCTTTAGATTGCTACGGTCCGACTGGGCGTACGCGGTCCGAAAGATCGATGCATCCCCAAGATAAGGCCCGAGGACAAGCCAGCAGTGTGCGTCCCACTGCTCGTTGGAGATTCCAGGGGTCCGAGCGACCATCGGATCACTGCTTCCGAAGACCAACTGCCCGCGAACGCGGAGATCTCCTGTGACGCAGTATGCGGGAAGCGAGAACACATCACGCAGTATTGCGGTCCACATTGCGCTGAGGTAGATGCAGAACCGTGAGGCGACCCGACTGCGGGTCAAGACAACATCTCCGGCCTCTTCGGCCCGTTCTCGGTCAGCCCGCGAGATCTCGCTGCTCAGATGGCGCTGCGCCTCCTCGGGGCCGTAGGTTTCTGCGATCAACTCCGACACGATGGTGTTGCTGCTCATGTGGGGAAGAATCGTACCGCGGGTCCGCACCCCTTTAGAACTCTAGGGGTCAAGGGTGGGCCTCTCTCTCCTGTGGGTCGCCCGGTCTCCTGAACGCCTGAGCCATCCTGCGCAGCCTCGCAACCATTCTCGACGACGATCCCGGCTCATTTCTTGGCGATGGGCTGGAGAGGCGGCAAGGGTCGCCCGTCGGCGTCTTTGAACGCGTGCGGCTCGCTAGGCCCGCGCGGAGCCGCTCGGTGCAAGTTGGTGAGCATGCCCGAGCCGATCATCTCGACATCCTGGCGGAGCGATTCGAGCACCCGGAGTCTCTCGGCCGCTTCGGGCGCACGACCCTGAGCCGCGCTGATGCGCTGACGTCCTACCGTCTCTTCAGAAACCCACGGCCGCACCGCGATATCCCCGTTCACCCTCACGATGCGCGGCGGCGCTCCTTCAAGTGCGCGGCGGAGCTCTGGGCCAGAGCTTGGGTTCTGATAGAGCTGATCGACCTCCTGCTGTGTGGCTCCTTCCTTCACAAAGGCCGCCATGATCGCACCGGCCCGGACCGCCTCCACGATCTGTCGCCCGAGTAGCCGCGTTCCCAGGTGGTCGCCCGTGTCCGGCGGATCGACGGGCAGCAGAGCCTTTTCGATCTCAGTCCGTGCGGCCTTCTCCGCGTAGTCGATCTGTGCGTTTTCCCGGTCGAGGATCACCTGGACCGCCGACGCTGCCTCCTGCCGAGCCGCCGCGAGTGTGTTTGCTTTGCCCTCGTCGGACAGGTTTCGGTCGGCCCCGATCTTGGCTCGGTGCTGGTCGAACGTCTCACCGATCCCGCGGACTTCTTTCGCCACGGATATCTGGGTCTCGCCTTTAAGCTGACCCTCAACCGCCGCCAACATCGCCGTCACTTTTTCAAATCCTTTACTCATGGTGTGCTTTCTCCTTTTCTGTGTTGTCTCTTCGTTGATGATTTACGTTCACAAGTACGCGACGATCTTTCCCTCGCGGAAAAGGGCTGGCCGGTTGAGTGGCCTTCCCTTCGCGTCGAAATCCGGGGCGCAGACTCCGTTCCACGGTTCGCTGTTTCGGTACTCCAGCCCCTGCCAAATGCCGTTGACCGGTGTCTGGCTTTGCATGTCCCATTCGCCCGTGAACCGCCGATGCTTGAGCTGCCCAGCGAGAACGACTGCGCCTAGAGCACTGTTCGCCAAGTCATCATGCCCGGCGCGACCGTGGTCCACGCGATCCCTACCCTGCGTGCCTCGACGGCGCTCCAATCCCCTCAATTCGCGGAGCAGTTCTGAATGGTCGAGCAGCACGACGCACCCTGAGTTGATCGCGATAAGGGCTTTCATATAGATGGTCGAGCGATCCCATTCCGAGTGCGTGTAGCGGATGTGGTTGTCCTTGAACATTTGGACCACGAGCCCCGCGCCGTAGGCGTCTCCGACTACTTCCGCAAGCCGGTAGCGCCGGAGCTGGACCGCGCACTCCTCGACAACGCTGGCCGGATTGAACGGAGGTCGCCAGGCGAAGATCGCGTCGAGAATCACGCGCTCTCCTTCAAGGTGCGCAAACCCGAGAGTGAACGCGTCGCTGCCCGATCCGCCGGACACGTCTACGAAGGCGACATACTCCAGTCCCCATTCAACCGGCGGCCGCTCTCTGACTCCAATCGGAACGCACGACTGAATCACGGCGGGATCGAGGAGGTTGGATCGACCCACTCGAAACTCACCGTCCACCTCAGACGCATAGGCGACGGGATCGGCCACCTTCATCAGTCGCAGGTAGCCTTCCGGCAATCGGGGGTTCATCCGGTAGGCCGGAAGCTTCCAAACGAGAACGCCTGAGGACTCCACGCCAAAGTTCTTGGAGAACAAATCCCAGACCGCGCCATCCCTTGCGTAGGGAGAGGTCAACGAGATGATCTTCGCGCCCGTCATCGCAGTCCGCCCTCGGGCAACTGTCAGCATCTCGTGATCGTTGGGCGATCCTTCGCTCGTCTCAAAGAAGCTCAGCTCGTCGATCAGGACAACACTCGCCCGGACACCGCGAACGCTTGCCGGATCCGCCGGGTAGGCAGCGAGCAGTTGGCCGCCCCGCAATTCGATGAGGTCTGAGGTGTCCCGAACGACTTCATTCTTCAGCGCCGGGATTGTGAGAAACGGCTCCCTCGCGTACTTCAACAGAACGCGGAGCGAGGATCGGTGATTCTGGGCAAGCATCAGAGCCATGGTTCCGGGCTCGGCATGGATCGCTTCGTAGGCCGCGATGAGGGCGGCGATTCTGCTCTTTCCGCTTTGAACGCCCGAGAGGAGCAGCGTCTCGCGATAGCCGTCCGCCTTCGGTGTCGTGCGACCCGTCGCCTCTTGAAAAAGCGCCAATCCTTCGACGTCGAGCGGGAGGCCGTAGATGACGCGCAAGAAAGTCAGCCACGCGGACCACGATTCGAGGCCGTCACGGAAAGCGTCGAGCTTGCCGAACAGGCGGGGATCTTCGATCGCTCCGATGATGTTTTTCATTTGGCCACCTCCTCGCCCGTAGCGGCGACCTCTGGTGATTCCTCCCTCGGCGCTTCCTTCGGGTCGGAGGCAAGGATTTCGGCCAGGGTCATGACCGGCTTCGCCCGACGCTCCAAGCCCAAGTCCCGCAGCAACTCCCTGAACGCCGTCGCGAGCGAAGCCCGCTCACGGACCACGGGCAGAAGCGCCCTCCGGCGCTTGTCCACCAGACTCGGCTGAGAGAGGATCCACGAGTCGATGCTGTCCAGCATCAGCCTGGTCCTGACTGCCAACTCGATCAGGCTGACTTGCTGCGTGGAGAGCGCCTCGCGACCTCCCAGGTCGGCCACCAACTCACCCCGCCACGCCTGAAGCGCCCGGCCGAGCGTGGTTCTCCGGTCTATCGTCCTCGACCCAAGTCGCTTTACCGCCGTTTTCAGGGTGGAAAGCCCATGCTTTTGGTAGCCGCGAGGTCGCTTCGATGGGGCTGGATCAGGCTTCACAGCGCCACACTTCCGCCACAGAGGGCCACGCGGACCGCGCCAGTTGCGGCCCAAATGCCGCCACGTGGAGTGAGAATCCGCATGCCATGGGGTGTTTCCCCCCTGTTTGATGCGTGTCCCTGAGCCAAGCCGGAGCGGTATCCAGTACCTTGGACTCCGCCGCCTCCGTGGTCACCACGTTCGAGGTGGCATTTCTCTTCCCACAAGCGGGAATGGAAGTGATTCCTTTCCAGCGCCTTTGATGTCTTCCTCTATTCCCTCCCCTTACAGGGCGGGAATAGGGAAGAGAATGCATCAGATTGTCTTCCGGAACGGTTGGGAACAGTTGGGAAGAGAATGCGTTTTTCATGGATTTGCCACCTTCCAGAGTTTCGCGACGGATCTCCGGCCCAGCTCCTTGGCGGCCTCGCCAGTGACAAAGGTGACGGAGCCTTGGCTCTTGAGGGCGCGAAGCCTTTGCGACACGACGTCATCCTTGACGCCGATGTCGATGTCCTTTGTCGCGGCGTTCGGATGTTGGCGCAGGAACGCAAGGATCTTGGTATCAATGCCAGCATTCACGTCCTGCTGGGTCACGGTCTCCGCGATCACTTTCACGAAGTCCCGGAACGTTTCTCCGGCGGGAGTCGAAGACTCGAACCGGATCAGGAAGGGCTTCGGGTCCGAATCGAATTTGTACATGCTCGGTGTCGCGGTCGTGCTCCGGTCATCGCAGCGGCCAAAAGAGACCGGACAGTCTGCAAGCGAGAAGACGAGTCCGCCAGAAGCTCGTTCCGCATGAGTACGCGAGTCTTTACCACCCGCCGCCAGAGGCTTCGTTTCGTGGTGGAGCAGGTGGATCAACGAGATTCCCGTCTCGCCTCTGATACGGTCAAGGCATTCCCGGCCGGGATAGCCGTCTCTCGGACCGCCATCGAAACCTGGGAAGAAAGCGCGAACCGGATCAAGCACCAGATTGTTCAGCGGTGCCGGTGTCTTCTTGGCTGTCTCCCGAATCAATTCGACGAGGGCGACTTGGTTCTCCCGCACTTCTAGGTTGAACGCACGTCGGACCAAAGGTCGGAAGTTTTCGATCGGCGTTGACCGATCGAGTTCCCTTCCTGCGAGAAGAAGGCGAGCGCGTATGCGGAGGGTCCGCTCCGAGTCTTCTCCCGAAACCAACATCGCGGCGCTGGGCTCCGGGATCGAGAATCGCGGATTCCCGAAAGCGTGCTCCTCGCCGAGCGCGAGCGAGATCAAGAGATCCTCCATCGTTAAGGATTTCATCGAACGAGGTCGGCCCGACCAGACGACGACTCCGGCGGGCGGGAAGAGTTCGCCCACGGTCCATTGCGGTTCGGGCTCGGCATCGTGGCGAGCCATCATGTCGGACAGGGATTCGACAAAGGGCTTTCGATCGGCGATCGCCACGGCATCGAGGATCGGCTCGCGGTGAGGCTTCGGCGTGCAGCCTTCGCAGACGTCTCGACCGCATTGCGGACAGTCGGACGGGTCCAAGCCATACGTCTCGACATCCTGGGGCAGGGGGTTGAGCCCGCTCAACGGCGTCCCTCCAGAAGGCCGCCCACCGGCTCAGTGGCGTATTTCAAAGCTCCTTCGACCTTCTTCTCGATCCACATGCGGTCAAACGCGGGTGCCCACTCCTGCAAGAGCAGGACGGCTGCGGTCTGGCCGAGACCGAAGCCCTTTACAAGGCGCGCTGCGGCGTAAAAGGTCGCAGCATCCGAGCCATGGTCGACGATTGGAGAGGGGATCGACCGAAGATAGGCACGGGCCCGTGCTGTCGCGTCGATGCCCACGACGCTCGGCGAGAGTGGGCGAGGCTCAGGCGGTGAACGCTTGCTCTCCAGCCACCCCGGCCAAAACGTTGGCAGCTTCGCTGATGGGATCCGCCAGTTGCCTTGGGCGACGTAGAGGACGCCTGACCGGTGATGGGAGCCTGGGCCGACTACAAAGCCGCCGTCGCCTCTTGTGTCGATCGCAACGCTCCCTGCCCCGGTATCGAGGCGGGCTCGGTTCGCAACGCGGATCCCAGGATGGCGATAGTAGCGGTGCATTCCCTTTGCAGTCCGGACTCGCCATGGTGTCGAGGGCAATCGCCTGAGCGCCCACTCCTCAGCCTGCGAGGAATCGGTGTCAACGACGACGATGCCGGAGACAGCACCTGTAACGACGCCAATGTTCATTTCTCGCCCGGCGAACCACCCCCGGATCTGCTGGCTAGTCGCGAGTTCGGATTGAAAACGCTTCCATGGGATGCAGGGGGTTTTCCCATCTCCGTTCGAATGAAGGGGCGCGCCGGGCTCGGGTGCTCGAACAGGAATCACGCTCAAGCCCAGGTCACGGAGCGCAAGGGCAAAGTCCAAGGCAATGAAATCACTCATCGCGAAACCCCGGCCAGAGCTTTTGGGCGAAGGCTGACGCCGGAGGCCAAAGGCGGGGCGGCAGGAGTTCGAGCGCCCTCACGAGCAGGCTCTTGATTCGCGGGCTCATCGTTGTCGCCGGGAAGCGAGCCAATCTCGCAGACCCTGCTCCTCGAATCGCGGCTGCTTTCGCGACAGATCCTTTCGAAATCTGAGACCGCGAGTCGCGGAAAGCACCCATCTTTTTGAGGTGGCGGCGATCGCGGCGGCCTCATCGCCGTTGAGGATTCGGGATGGTGGCGCGACGGCCACTGAGGAACACTCATTGAGGCGCAACTGACACCTTGCGCTCAACTCGGCCAGTGTGCCGATCAGCTTCAGCAATTCTTCGCGCGGCATGGCCGAGACGTCGAACGTGATTTCACTCATCGGCGTGCCCTCTCCCGCGCAAATCGGTCGAGGTCGTCACGCTTGATTGCCCGAACACCGCCGCTGAGGAGAAGCGCGGGCAGCTTGCCTTGACGGATCCACAAACGGACCGCGGCGGATGAAACACCCAGACGCCGCGCCGCCGCGCTTGGCAGGAAGAAGTCCGGCCCCTCGGTGACCTGGGCGCTCGATGTTGTTGCCATGATGTCCTGACTTTAGTATCCTTAACCCTTGACAAAGCATGTGGCGCTTATGAGGATCCAAAACCATGACACAGAAGAGAACACCACCCCCTGAGACCCTGGCGATGAAATTCCTTGTAGAGGAGTTCATCGACGTCGCCGATGGTGATCTTTCAACGGACGCTGCGCGAGAAGGCGTGGAGAAATTCCAAAGGCGGGCAGCCAAGCGCCTACTCCCCGGTCCGCCGGGCACGGGCGGGGACTCCCTTCAACAGTTAGCGCTGATGAGGTTGAGCGTCGCCGACTTTCAGAAACTCCGACGGAAAGTACGGGCCTTGCTCCGCTCGCTGGTTCCGGATGCGAGGATGGGCCAAAAGGTCACGCTGCGAGGCCCCGTGGACATGCGGCTCGTAGCGGAACGGGGACAGCGGGATCGGCTTCGCCGTCCGCTGATCGAGGGGCGACATAGGGAGGACGTCTTCTGGTACTACCTCGTGGATCTGCTCAGCCGCGCTGGCCTCTCAATGATCGGTATCTGTCGCGCGCCGAGGTCCAAGCGCGAGGGGAATGCGACAGGTTTGGAGCGCTGCTCACGTCTCTTTGTAAGACGCGGGCAGGCGAAGCGTTTCTGCGGAGACACCTGCCGCGCTCGGATTGCGACGCAACGTGCCCGGCAACACAAGGGCAAAACTGAAAAGGGGAAGAAGTGATGAAGCAAAACACACGAGGTCTAGGCGGAGTTTTCCAGCGGGGTGGCATTTGGTGGATCCACTACCACCACCAGGGGCGACGATTCCGCGAATCGTCAGAATCCACAAAGCGGCCTGCCGCTGTCGCTTTGCTGAAAAGGCGACACGAGGAAACGGGTAAGGGGCGACCACTTCACGAGGCTGGAAAGGTCCTGCTGTCGGACCTTCGCCTTCTGATTGAAAACGACTATCAGTTCGCTCGGCGGCGCTCGGGCGCGCGACTCTCTGCGTCTTGGAAGCACATCGCCGAATTCTTTGGACCGCGCGAACGCGCTCTCGCGGTTACTGCACCTCGCCTTGCTGCGTTTATCGCGCGTCGCACGGAGGAAGGGGCGGCCCCTGCCACAGTGCGAAACGAAATCTCTGCCTTGAAGCGAAGTTTCAACCTGGCTCGCAAGGGTGGCGTCCTGCTCGCTCACGAGTGCCCAGCGTCCTGGCCGTCAATCACGGTTCGAAACGCGAAATCGGGATTCTTCGAACAGGAAGAGTTCCTGGCCCTCCGCGCCGCCCTGCCACAAGACGAAGGAGACCTGATCGCCTTCTTGCATGCCACGGGTTGGCGGATCAGCGAGGCGCTCGGATTGACTTGGAAAGACGTCGATCTTCGCGCGCGGATCATCCGAATCGAACGGACGAAGACCGACACGCCGCGAACGTTGCCCTTCGGCGTGTTGCCGGAACTGGTTGAGCTGATCGAGAAGCGCCGTCGGGTGAGTGACGAGGTCCAGCGCGCTCGCGGCATGGTGGTTCAATTCGTCTTCCATAGAAACGGAGATGGAATCCGCCACCTTCGAAGGGCGTGGATCAGCGCCTGTTGTCGGATCGGCCTCGGGAAGACGGTGACGGACGAGCGTGGCCGCACCCGCCGCATCGCGCTCCGAACGCCGCACGATTTTCGAAGGACGTTCGCAAGGAACGCTTCGCGCGGCGGAGTTCCTCAGCCTGTGATCATGGCGCTCGGCGGGTGGAAGACCACGTCGGTTTTTCTGAGATATCGAATCGTTTCCGAGTCCGACCTCGCGGAAGGCCTTGCCAAGATGGCCGCCGCGACGCCTGCGGTTCAGGAGCGAAAGGTCGCCTCAATGATGGCCGCGACTGCCACAGTTTGAGAGAACCGCCACAGAACCGCCACAATTTGCACCCTTGGGGGCTCACCATTCCTTGCTAAGTCGTTGCAAAGAATGGTGGCGTGGGAGGGAATTGAACCCCCGACACGTGGATTTTCAGTCCACTGCTCTACCAGCTGAGCTACCACGCCACATCCTTGCGCTGGTACGGCTTCGTCGCACGCGACGACCCCGCTCGGAACGCTGAGGGGGATGGGGATTCAATCACGCCGCGTGAGTGCGAGTCAATGTTGAGCTGGGGGGCCGCAGTCTCGGAACGGACTCCCGTGCTAAGCGCCCCAGGCCCCCGTCGCTCCGGGCCAAGTGACAAACGAGCGATAGCGACTTTGCTCGCGCGCATCCTCCCCTTGGGGGATGGAGGGGGTCCGCTCAGCGGAGCCCCTCAGGAATTGGCCCTTCGCTTGGCTCGCGGTACAACCGCGACAGAGGCCAGGCAAGGCGGCCGGGCCCATTGCGTGACATCAGGCGCGCTTCCTGGCGGCTTCGAGCACCTCGGGCTTGCCCTTTTCAACCTTGTCCTTGTCGGCCTTCTCGACCCCGGCTTCGGCGGCGGGGAGGCCCAGCGCGGCGCGAAGTTTGAGGTCGATCTCGTTCCGGATGTCGCGGTTCGCGAGCAGGAACTGGCGCACGTTCTCCCGGCCCTGGCCGAGGCGCTCGCCTTTGTATGCGAACCAGGCGCCCGACTTCTCGATGACCTTCTGCTCGACGCCGAGGTCGATGAGGTCGCCTTCCTTCGAGATGCCAACGCCGTAGAGGATGTCGAACTCGGCCTCGCGGAACGGGGGAGCCACCTTGTTCTTCACCACCTTCACGCGGGCGCGAGAACCAATGACGTCCTCGCCTTCCTTCAGCGAGGCGATGCGGCGGATGTCGAGACGGATGGACGCGTAGAACTTGAGCGCGCGGCCGCCGGTGGTGGTTTCCGGGCTGCCGAACATGACGCCGATCTTCTCGCGCAGCTGGTTGATGAAGATAAGGCAGGTGCCGCTCTTCGAGACCACCGACGTGAGTTTGCGGAGGGCCTGGCTCATGAGGCGAGCCTGCAGACCCATCTGCGCGTCGCCCATTTCGCCTTCGATTTCCGACCGGGGCACGAGGGCCGCGACGGAGTCGATGACGAGGACATCGCACGCGTTCGACCGGATCAGGACTTCGGCGATTTCGAGCGCCTGCTCGCCGTTGTCGGGCTGGGAGACGAGGAGATTGTCGATGTCGACGCCCAGCTTGCCCGCGTATTTCGCGTCGAGCGCGTGTTCGGCGTCGATGAAGGCGGCCATGCCGCCGCGCTTCTGCGACTCGGCGATGACGTGCAGCGCGAGGGTGGTTTTGCCTGACGACTCCGGCCCGTAGATTTCGATGACCCGGCCCTTGGGGAATCCGCCCACGCCGAGGGCGGCGTCGAGCGAGATGGAACCGGTGGGGATGGACTGAACCTCGATTTTCTCGCGGCTCCCGAGCTTCATGATGGAGCCCTTGCCGAACTGCTTTTCGATCTGCATCAGGGCATTGGCGACGGCGGTGGTTCGGTCGGTGCGTTCTTCGGCCATTACGACTCCTTAAAGGTGGTAGTTGTTTAAGTTGTTGGAGAGCACGCGGAGTCTGAGGCCCGGGTGTGCCGGATCAGGTCCAAAGGACGAGGGTTATTTTTGAGGTCCGAACGCGAAGACGTGATTCTGCCCGCGGACGATCAACATTCCGGCGGTGATGGCGGGGGTGGCCATGAGCACTTCGCCCACCGGGTTGGTGGCCAGAAGCTCGAAGGTGGGCCCGGCTTTCACCACGAAGATTTCGCCGTCCTCGGCCGCCACGTAGATCTTCCCGTCGCTCGCCACGAGCGAGGCCGAGTGAGCGGAAGGCTTGGCGCTGATTCGGTTCTGATAGAGCCGCTCGCCCGTTTTCGCATTGTAGGAGGCGAAGACACCGTTGTTCTGAACCGCGTAGAGCTGGTCGCCGTAGACCACGGTGGTGGGGATATAGGGGCCGCCGCGCTTCGTCTTCCAGGCGAAAGCCGAAGGGTTCGGCTCGTCCTTCACTTCCACCTTGCCGCGCAGGCCGGTTTTGATGGCGAAGATCGGCTGGGTGGGGGGGTAGCCCGCGGAGAGGTAGATGAGATCGTTCGCCACGTAGGGCACCGCGATCGTGATCTCCGAGGTGAACTTCTCGCCGGAGATCGACCAGAGCTCCTTTCCGGTCAAAGGATCGTAGCCACGAATCGCATTCGTGCCGTTGGTGATCAACTCCGCGCCGGTTTTGCCTTCGTAGACCGTCGGCGTGCCCCAGGAGGGAATCTCGTCACGCGACGTCCGCCAGCGTTCCTTGCCGGTCTTGATGTCGAACGCGGCGATGAACGAGTCCTTCTGGATGTCGGCCTGGAGGATGACGCTGTCCTTGTAGATGACCGGCGAACCGCCGACCCCCCACTCGTAGTCTGGATCGAAGAACCAGCCCGCGTTCATCACGCCGAGGTCTTTGCTCCACACCTTCTTCCCGGTCTTGAAGTCGAAGACGAACAGGCCTTCGGAGCCGAACCACACCGCCACGTGCCTGCCGTCAGTGGCCGGGGTGCAGGTGGCCTGGCTCGACTTGGTGTGGCGCTTCGTTTTGGGCGCGCCCTCGGTGGCGATCTGCTCCCAGATCACCTTGCCGGTTTTCCGTTCGAGGGCGTAAACCTTCCAGGTGTGCTTCGCGACGTCGTTCGAGGGCTCGACGTCGCCATACAGGCCGTGGCGGAATGGTTTCGGGTCGCTCGAGATCGCCGTGGTGACGATGATCCGATCGCCGAACACGATGGGTGACGAAACCGCCAGGCCCGGGATCGGAGTTTTCCAGGCCAGGTTCTTGCCGCTGGCACCGTCAAACGTGACCGGGGGATTCATCCCTTCGGCGACCCCCGTGCCGCCCGGTCCACGGAAGCCTGGCCAGTCGGCGGCGAGCGCCGGGCTCGAAAGAAGGGCAAGGACGCACAGTGTTCGCTTCATTTCAGTTGGTCCTTTTCAATTTCATGTCGCCGCCGCGCGATGCGAATCGCAGGCCGCTCACCGCTCCCTGGGTATCGCGTTCGAAGATGAACTCGAGCCGGCCCTGGACGAATTTGAACCGGTCCTTCGCGATCGGAATCAACGCGGTGGACGCCTGGGGCGTCACGAAGTTCAACTTCCCATCCTTGACCGCGAAGGTGAGGTTGGTGTCGCCTTCGGCGAATTTCCCCTCGTAGGCTTTGAGGGTGGTCTCGTCCACGGGGAAGTCGATGGCTATTGCACCCTTGCCTTCGAGCTGCTTCGCCATGCCCGCGTTCTCTTCGTTCTTCAGCACGGTGGCCACGAGAAGCGCCTCGTCGAGCATCGCCTGATTGAGTTTCCCCTTTTCGAGGATCAGACCGAAGAGCACCCGGTCGCCTCCCTGAATGCTTCCATAGAGCGCCTCGGAGACGTCGGCGCCCTTCTCGACGAGGAGGGCGACGAGAGGCTCGTGTTTCTTGCTCATCGCCCAGGTGAGGGCGCTCGCGTTGTAGAAGTTGTCCTTGACGTTCACGTCGGCGCCCCGTTCAATGAGCAGCCGGGCGACCTCCAGATGTCCGCGGTCGCAGGCGAAGAAGAGGGGGGTCGACTGGTAGCGGGTTCGGGTGTTGACGTCGGCGCCCTCGTTCAGCAGTTTTTTTACCGCGGCCAGGTCGCCCTTGCGCGTGGCGGCGAGCAGTTGCTCGCCCCGCTCGTCGGCGGAAAGCGGGGAGGTGGCGGCGAAAGACAGGCCGCAGGTGAGTGCGAGGGTCAAAAACGGCATCCTGAGATTCTTGAACATGGTTTCCTCGATTGGGGAGGCAGGATACAACTGCCAGCTATGGTCGAGCCCGGGTGTTGATGAGGGCGGATTGTAGGGGCTCTCGGAGCCTAAAGCAAACATAAGGCGAAAATGACCGCGCCGCCCCAGATCACAAAAAGGTGTTGAAAATGCGCCATTTTGGGTATCATCTCAGGCGAAGTGGCGAGGGTCGGGCGTCTACGACGCCTGCGTCCCCAAGCTCAGATCCGAGGCTCGACCTCGAGATCACACGAGGCAGGAGAAGCGTTGAAGAAGGTCAAGAACAAGCCCTCAAGTACCGGAAAAAAGAAGACTTACCCGTCGAAGTCAAAATCCGACAAGAAGGCCGTCAAGGTAAAAACACCCTCAAAGAGCAAGGCCGCCAAGCCCGCCAAGGCCAAGGCGAAGCCGGCCGCCGCAAAGGCGCTTTCGCACAAGAAGCGCTCCAGAGAGTTCGCCCGCCGCCCGGTTCTCCGGACGCCGGTGCCATCTCCGCTTCCCCAGCAGCACGTGGCGGCGCCCCAGCCCACGATCGTGGCTCCGGCCCGATCCATGCCACCCCGGGAGGAGGTCATCATTCCCTTCGCCCCGCTTCGCCAGCCGCTCGCCCTGCCTACCGACTTCGAAGCAGGCGGCGTGGTTCTGGTGATCTCGTATTCGATCCGGGACGGTCGCCGGGCCGACTTCTTGAACCTGATCTCCGATCTGAAGCCCCTCCTGATCTCCATCGGCGGCGCCGACTTCACGTTGTATGAAGACCGCAGCCGCGCGAACTACTTCATGGAGATCTTCCGCTTCCGCGACGAGGCCGAGTTCACCGCTTTCGACGACAAGTTCCACAAGGATCGGAAGATCGCCGCGATCTACGGCCTTCTGGACGAAATCGTGGAAGCCGAGAAGAGCGACTTCAAGATCTACGATCGGCGTCTTTAAGTCGGGGGCCGCAGCCGGCCCGCATCTTGAACTATGCCGACGCCCATCGGGCATGCCCTTGCTGGTCTCGCCGTAGCGGGGATCGCCGGGCGCCAAAACCGTCCGAGGCCCGTGCACGTCGTGGTGCTGGTTTTTTGCGCGGTCGCTCCGGATCTGGACCTGCTCCTTCGCCTCGTTGATGGGGTGAATCATCATCGCGGGCCATCGCACAGCCTGGGCATGGCCGTGATCGTCGCGACCCTGGGCCTCGCGCTGGTGCGCCTCCGTCCGGGCCTGCCAGGGGGTTTGGCAATGGGGGCCGCCTGGGCCTCCCATGTCCTGCTCGATTATCTGGGCATCGATACGGTAAAGCCTTTCGGCGAAATGGCCCTCTGGCCCTTTTCCAGGGAGTTCTTCATCGCCCCCGCCCCTCTCTTCTACGACGTTCCCCGCTCGTTCACCGCCGAAGCCATCAGACACAACCTGACCGCGGTGGCGATCGAGGTGGCCGTGCTCGCGCCGGTGGTGTGGCTGAGCTTTGCAGGCAGGTTCAGGAAAACGCGGCCGTAGACCGGGGGAGCGTTCGGGCGCTTTTTGGCCCCGACGGAGAGTGGCTGATACACTGCACTTGTTCGTTGAGTGAGGGGGCGCACCGGTTTCGACGGGAGCGTTTGACTTCAGCAAGGAGCAGGCCGAGCGTGTCTACCGGCTCGACAATTTCGGTGGAAAACTAGAAGTGCCAACGAAAACTTGGCTTTGGCTGCCTAAAAGGTAACCACGCTCTGACCTCAGCTCGCCCGTGGCGGGGGTTAAGAGCGTCATCAATGCGGGCTGGCTTCGATCTCTCGGTCCGGGGGAGGAAAGCGAGATCCAATCGGACTAGCGCCGCGCGCTTTTGTTCCGCCTCTATGCGCAGCGCGAAATTCCAGGCGGAACTAAGCCTGTAGGGCCTTCTGGGGCACGTTTTCGGACGCGGGTTCAATTCCCGCCGCCTCCACCACCTTCGGCCTTTGGCCGAAGGTCGGTGAGGCGGCGCGCATTGGCACCCTGCTGCGACGCCTCGCAAACCCTTCGGGTTTGCTCAGGCGCCTTGCGTCGGTCGTCAACTCCCGCCGCCGGCTCAGTCCGTGCTGCGGGCCGGCAAGTGCCTCACGCCGTTGGAAGGGCCGCCGCCGGCTCAGTCCGTGCTGCGGGCCGGCAAGTGCCTCACGCCGTTGGAAGGGCCGCCGCCGGCTCAGTCCGTGCTGCGGGCCGGCAAGTGCCTC
>Ga0163147_10006026_pt1 | contig 14423 bp, 9 predicted proteins | sample OliLakLV19MP6G1_FD_148597 | JGI IMG/M metagenome (GOLD analysis project Ga0163147, IMG submission 148597) | Freshwater microbial mat bacterial communities from Lake Vanda, McMurdo Dry Valleys, Antarctica- Oligotrophic Lake LV.19.MP6.G1 | ecosystem: Environmental > Aquatic > Freshwater > Lake >...
AAGTGAACCTGTGAAATATGTGGTGGTCAATGCCGATGAAAGTGAATCTGGCACATTCAAAGACCGCCAAATTTTAGAGAATAATCCGCACCAGCTCATCGAAGGCGCGGTAATTGCCGCATGGGCGATTCAAGCCACCGCCGTTTATATTTATCTGCGCGGTGAATTTTGGGATATTGCCCATGCACTCGACAAGCACATCGAAGATGCGCGTAAAGCGGGTTTTGTGGGGCAAAATATCTTGGGTAGTGGGTGGAATTGCGAAGTCTATACCCATCTTGGCGCGGGCGCATATATTTGTGGCGAAGAAAGTGCCTTGCTCGAAAGCCTAGAAGGAAAATTGGGTCAACCGCGTGTGCGCCCACCATTCCCCGCGCAAAAAGGCGGTGGGTTGTATAAAGAACCGACTGTGGTTAATAATGTCGAAACCCTCGCCAATGTGCCTTATATCATCCTAGAAGGCGCAGATGCTTATAAAAAAATCGGGACAGAACAAAGCACAGGCACAAAAATCTTTTGTGTGAGTGGCGATGTGGTCAAGCCCGGTAATTATGAATTCCCTATGGGTGGTATCACTTTCCGTCAATTGTTATTTGAACACGCTGGCGGTATCCCCAACGGACGCACCATCAAGGCAATTTTGCCCTCTGGCGGGTCTGGTCCCATTGTCCCCGCCACCGATGAAGTGCTAGATATTCCCCTGACATATGAAGGACTCGCTAAAGTTGGCACAATTTTAGGCTCTGCCTCGATTATTGTGCTGGATGATAGCCGTGACATCACATGGGCGGCATCGAAAATGACCAAATTCTTCAAACACGAAAGTTGTGGCAAATGCACCCCCTGTCGTGAAGGCACGTATTGGCTAGATAAAGTCCTAGACCGCATTTTGCGCGGTGAAGGTCGTCCAGAAGATGTGGAACTCATCAACAATGTCGCCAAAAATATGCAAGGTGTGACATTGTGCGCGTTGGGCGATTTTGCCGCCAACCCAATTTTGGCGACCATCAAGCATTTTCCAGATGATTTCTTTAGCCATATCAAAGGCGGAAAACCAGTCGTTCAACCCGCCGCAGGTGATTAGGTAAGATGAGCCAAGACCGTATTATTCAACGCCTAGAACGGCTCACAGAAGAAATTCACGACCATCCGCATGTAGCAGTGAATTATCTGTTGCGGGCAGAAGTGTATGCCCAATATGGGTATTGGGAACAAGCGATGGTGGATAGTGAACGGGCGTATGAACTCGCTCATAATGAATTGATGGGCAGGCAGTGGGGGTTTGTGGCGCAATCTGTACAAGACCGCGCCCAACGCCTGATGACCAAAGCAAGACGATATACAAAATGACCCTCATACCCTGTAGGGACGTAATAATGCAAGTTGGTTTTTAATAATGGTGTAGAAATGTCTATTTTCGCTGAGGGTTCAAAACCCTCAGCTAGTCGCATCAAGCGCACTAAAGGCGCTATAAAATAGACATTTGTCTCAAAATTGGTTGAAAGTAGCCCCTTTAGTGGGCTTCCAAAATCGAATAGCTAGAGGCTTTGAGCCTCTAGCGAGGCAAAATACACACCGTATTAATTGATTACCACACATAATTGCACCCCTACAAATAAGGCAGGGGTAAAAATCTTCATTGGACGATTGGCGATAGTTGCGCCATAATAGACCCGTATTGGGCAAAGATGGTTTTCGGAGTACCTTATGACAAATACTGTAAAAGTCATCATTGATGATGTCACGTATGAAGTGCCTGCGGGCGCAAATTTGGTGGATGTTGCCAAATTCCATGCCGATAACGATATTCCCGTGTTTTGTTACCACCCCAAAATGGAGCCAGTCGGGATGTGTCGCATGTGCTTGGTGGAGATGGGCAATATCGAAAAAGACCGCGCCACTGGTGCGGTTGTATTAGACGAGGCGGGCAATCCAAAAGTGCGGATGATGCCCAAATTGCAAACTGCCTGTACCCAAATTGTTGCCGATGGATTGGTCGTGCGGACAAATACCCAAGTGGTAGACGATGCTCGCAAAAATGTATTGGAATTTTTGCTCACCAGTCACCCGTTGGATTGCCCCATTTGCGATAAAGGTGGCGAATGTCCATTGCAAAATTTGACGATGGCGTATGGACCCAGCACAACCCGCATGGATTTTGATGATAAACAACATTTAGACAAGCATGTGCCATTGGGCGACCTCATCTATTTGGATGAAGAACGCTGTATCCAATGTGCGCGGTGTGTGCGTTTTCAAGAAGAAATTGTTGGCGATGATGTGCTGGGCTTCCATGAACGTGGACGCACTTTGCAAATTATCACCAATTCTGACCCCGGATTTGATACTTATTTCTCTGGGAATACCACCGATATTTGCCCAGTGGGTGCATTGACCACTGCCGATTTCCGCTTTGGTGCGCGTCCATGGGAACTCACCGAAGTCCCTAGCATTGACCCGTGGGATGCCGCAGGCACAAATATCAGCCTTAGCACCCGCCTCGACCGCGATTTTGGCGGAAAAGCCATGATTAAGCGTGTCATGCCTCGTCAAAACGAAGCCGTCAACGAAATTTGGATTTCGGATAAAACCCGTTTTGGGCATCACTTCACCCGTAGCGAAAATCGCGTTCAACAGGTTTTTGTGCGTGGCGCGGTGGAATCGTCATGGGCAGATGGCTTAAAAGCCACCGCCAATGCGCTCAAATCCGCAGGAGGCAATATTGCCGCCATTGCAGGGACGGGTCTTTCTAACGAAGATTTTTATGCCTTGCACCAACTCCTCAACGGACTCGGTAGCACCCGACTCGGTACATGGATTCCTACCCACACAGGCGCGGATATTCTCGCACAGGTGGGGGTCGGGGTCGGCACGAATTTGGGCGATTTGGGCAAGGGTGATGCGGTATTGATTATCGCCAGTGACCTCGAAGAAGAAGTCCCCATCTGGCGCTTGCGCCTCAAGCGTGCCGCCGATAGAGGCGCGTATTTGGTGGTCGCCAACGCCCGCAAGACGCGCATGGACGATTTTGCCCATGACACCATCCGTTACGAAACAGGTAACGCAGTGAAGGTGATGAATACCCTCAACAAAGAATATGCCGACATCGCCAAAAAATTGGCAGGGGCAAATAATTTGATTGTGGTGGCAGGTGCAGAAGGGCTATCACTGGCGGGACATCGCTCATTGATGCAAGCCAGTGCCAATTTCCTCATCGAAAGTGGTCATGTGGGCAAAGCCAATAACGGGCTTCTCTCCCCATTACCCGGTGCCAATGGCATGGGCGCACATTATTTTGGATTCACCCCAGAAAATACGTTGGATATTGCCCAAAATCCGCCCAAAGTATTAATTGTGGCGCAGGCAGAAATTTTGGCAGATGACCCCACCGCCCAAGCATGGTTAGATAAGGTCGAGACCATTATCAGCCTGAATTTATTTGCAGATGCGGTATCGGCACAAGCAAAAGTGGTATTACCACTGCAAAGTTTTGCAGAACGTGACGGCACATTCACCAATGGCGAGCGTCGTGTCCAACGTTTTTATACCGCGCAAGGTCCTATGGGCGATGCGCTCCCCGCATGGCAAATTTTTAGCCGTGTTGCTGAAGCACTAGGGCAGGAGCGCGCCAAATTATCGGCGGCGAATGTCATGCAAGAAATCGCCAAAAATATCCCTGCCTTTGAGGGTATCACCTACCGCGCACTTGCCAAAGTTGAGCGCCAATTCCCCGATGTGGGTGGCAACGACCTGTATTATGGTGGGACTGCCTACCAAAATAAGGGTGGTTTGGGGGTGCAATTGCCCACCAGTGCCGATAAGGGCGAGTCTGTGAGCGCGGGTAAGGTCGAATTGCCCACATTGGTAAAAGCGGGTAAGGGACAAGTCTATGTTGTACCCGCCACCGTGTTATATAATCGTGAAACGGCATTTTTGCCTAGTTTGATGATGCACCCGCGTGTCCTCGCGCCGTATGTTGAGGTCAACGCCAAAGATGCCGAAAAAATGGGCATTGCACAGGGTGATGTGGTGGAAATCACAGCCGATGGTGTGGCAGTAAGAGTAAAAGCGCATGTCAATGGTGGCGCACCACAAGGGAGCATTGTTTTGCCCCGCCACCTGACCAACGAAGCCACCCCCATGCACCTCACAGTGGGCGAAATTAGCAAAGTGAAATAATCACTATCATCGTGATAGATATAACGGAGAGGGCGCATACGGTTGCGTCCTTATAATCACATAATCGCAATATGTACTATATTGAGGGATTGAAGTTATGGCACAAACAACGAATGCTTCATCTGGAAAATCGGCATCAGAGATATTTTTTAATCTCTTGGGCGCTACCTTCCGTCTTTTTTGGGGCGGTTTTATCACCACATTGCGACTCATGCGTGGCTCGTTGAACTATCCTATTTTGTTTACAGGCATGATGTTCACCGCATTTTCGTTTATGTTTTGGACTGCCCCTTATGCGGGTATCAGTTACCTGCACGACATCCCCGCCCCGCGTGCGATGGACATGATGAGTGGTTTGCTGTGGGTTGTCCCCATTGCCACACTGATTGCCTTGTCACTGTCGCTGTGGATGCTGATTGATGAACGTGTAGCGAGTCGTAATTCGCGCCGCATCGCCATCGCGGGCTTGGTGATTATCACGTATTACCTGCTGTTTTTCTTGACCAACGGACTCGATGTGAATTCACGGATGACATGGGGTTTTTGGTTGGTGGGGCTTGGGGCAATTGCCTGTGTGATGCAAGGTGCTTTGTCAAACCATAAGCCAGTAGAAGACAATGGCACACCCAAAGTGTTGGGCATACCCGCCTTAATTTTTATCATCGGCTTCACCATTGCCAATTTTGGGGCGCTTATTTTCTTGGCACATTGGGAAACCTCCGCGGGAATTTTGGGCGGGTTACTCGGTTTTATTTTTGAGCCATCGGGTCGTGTTCAAGCGGATGTGATTGAATGTCGCAATTCTGACGGATGCTCATTCTTGCACCCTATCATCTATTCCCTTATTTTAATTATCACGGTGGTGACTGGTTTTGCCTATGCGACCCTGCTAGAGCGTAAATTGGTCTCGTGGTTTCAGAGTCGTGTCGGACCAAACCGTGTTGGACCATGGGGCTTGTTGCAACCTGCGGCAGACGGCATAAAACTTATTTTCAAAGAAAATATTTTGCCTGCTGGTGCAGATAAATGGGTTTATCGCCTTGCACCAATCCTCAAAGCCGCGCCAACACTCATTGTACTGGCGGTGATTCCGTTGGGACCCCCCATCGTCATCCCGTGGTTTGATGGCAATTGGTATCGTGTGCCACTGGGGTTATCTGACCCTGGTGTGGGTGTATTGTGGCTGTTGGCTATCACCAGCATCGGTACGTATGGCGTGGTATTGGCAGGGTGGGCGAGCAATAACAAATATTCTATGCTTGGTGGGATGCGTGCTTCTGCCCAGATGGTCAGTTATGAACTGAGCATGGGCTTGACCATTGCTGTGCCAGTATTGATTGTTGGCACGATGACCATCTCCACCATCGTAGATGCCCAAAGTGGCTTGTTGCTCAATTGGTTGGTATTCCAAAACCCATTGGCGGCGGGTATTCTCATCATTGCGTTATTCGCAGAGACCAACCGCGCCCCGTTTGATTTGCCCGAAGCCGAACAAGAACTCACGGCGGGTTATATGACCGAATATAGCGGAATGAAATTTGCCTTGTTCATGATGGCAGAATATCTTGGTATGATTGCCGTGAGCCTGATTGCCATATCGCTATTTTTTGGCGGGTATCATGACGGGTTTGGCTTGGTGGATAATTTCCCCATTTTGGCGATACCCGTTATTTTGGGCAAAGTGATTTTGTTCCTCATGTTTTTCGTGTGGGTACGCGCCACCTTACCCCGTATCCGTTATGACCGTCTGATGAATTTTGGCTGGAAGGTCATGTTGCCATTGGCGTTGTTGTCGGTGGTATGGTCGGCGGTGGCGGTGATTGTCGGGGAAGAATTGGGCGCGACTGCCTATATTTTCATCTCTGGTCTGATGTTTGTGGCAATTTTAGTCGGGTCTGTGTTCTTTTTGGGCAAGCCATCCCGCGATGCAGTAGATACCCAAGCGGTTGAAGATGACCCAATCATCACAGGTTCGGGCAACCCCGTTATCAATATCGCCATGACCACTGTGGGCGCGTTGCTGTCTGTGCCATTTGCTTTGTTCACACCCATCAAGCTATTGACCGATTTGGGCTTGTGGTTCGCGCTTGTGCCACCATTCGCTTTGCTGTCGGTGATATTCTCGGTGTTACGTGGCAAACGAGTGAATTTGTTCAATAGTCGTGTGCGCTTTAATCGCGGGTTGATAAAAGTCCTTAGACCACTTACCAATCTCGCACCAGAAGAGACACCATCAGAAAATGCGCTACCATCGGGTAGTGGTGATTAGATTCTGTTGATATTTATTGAATTATCGTTTGTGGACGCGATTATATCGCGTCCCTACGACCAAAAACGCGGTTATCGGGCTGTAGGGACGGCATATATGCCGTCCACACGCACTATATCGCCCAAAATGTGATAATCAGGATGAGGATGGATAAAATAAGATGAACATTATTCGCGGATTTGCGACCACATTCAAATATTTATTAGAAGATGCTGTCACCCTGCAATATCCAGAGCAGGTGCGTCCATTTCAGGCACGCTTTAAGGGACGGCATCATCTCCGCCGTTATGATAATGGCATGGAGAAGTGCATTGGCTGTTCGTTGTGTGCCGCCGCTTGCCCTGCCGATGCCATTTGGGTAGAAGCCTCAGAAAATACCGATGAAGTCCGTTTTAGCCCTGGTGAACGGTATGCAAAGACGTATGAAATCAACATGCTTCGGTGCATTTTCTGTGGCTATTGCGAAGATGCCTGTCCCACACAAGCCATTGAATTGGGACATGAACATCAATTGAGCTTCACCGACCGACGTGACGCGATTTTCACCAAAAATATGCTCATAGACCCTGTGCCAGAGGGCGCGTCAGATACCCCCCAACAAGTGCCAGCAGGCATGTATAACCGATCCATTCCAGATATGCCAGAACCAAAATAAATGCGATAAGCCACCAGTCACAGGTGGCTTTTATATTGCTTTTGTAGCGATGAATATGTGTGGCGTGCTTATTGGTTGGTTGATGCCCATTTTTTGAGGCATAGGCGACCAAATATGGCATTGGCACAAACGATACTGTTTGTAAAACGCTTGTCTGTGTGTTATCATCTTGGCAGTTTCGGTATCGTGACGACACTTTCTTTGTGTTACAATTCACAACCGATTGCAGGACTAGCACTCACGTTGAATAGGACGCAATATGTCATTAGTAGAGATTTTATTTATCGGAGTTGGCGTGCTTTCGGTTGCCGCCGCCGTGGGGATGCTCCTCACTAAAAAAGCTGTCCATAGCGCGTTGTTTTTGATTGCCAATTTTGGCTGTGTGGCATTCATTTACTTGTTGCTCAACGCCTCATTTTTGGCGATGGTGCAAATTGCCGTGTATGCGGGCGCGATTATGGTGCTGTTCTTATTTGTTATCATGTTGCTGGGGGCAGAAAATCCTAGCACAGAGACCAAAGAATTTAAGTGGCTCACCCCTAGCATCCTATTGCTATCACTAGGATTTTTGGGGATTGTTGCGCTTGCTCTGTTGGGAAGTGGCATCAATAGCCAAGAGACCAACCCGCCAAAAGCTACCTTGCGCTTTGTGAACGCCATGTCGGTGTATCCTAATGCCGATTTCTATTTGGACGGCGAATTATTTGCGGGTGGCGTGCCATTTGCAGAGAGCGATGGCGATGCGTTGCGCTTTGCCCAAGTTGACCCAGGGACATATAGTGTTGGGTTAAATTTGGCAAATACACGCAGAACACCCCTGCCAATTGGCAATCTGACCGTCAATGCAGGTGAGACCATCACCGTTGTGGCGTATGGTCAACCCGGTAGCGATGTCAATCCGACCATGATAGTCGTCCCAGAAGATGTATCGGCTTCATCGGCGCGGATAGGGCGGTTGACGATTGTCAATGCACATATCCCCGCACAAGCGATAACCATCCTCGATGCGGGTACAGACCGTCTGATTGGTAATCAAGCAGAAGCCGATGCCGCCCCTGTGGTGGTTGAATCGCTCCCACTTGGGGAATTTGTCACGTTTGATGAAGAAATTCCGGGTAGTCGCAATTGGGTGATTAGCGACGCGACACAAAAAGAAAATGTCATGATTCGCCTCGCTGGCACAGATACTAATAGCGCCTATCCCATTGGTGCGGGTCAATCGCAACTCCTGATTTATCTTGCCGACAGACAGGGCGATTTTACGACATCGCGTGCGGTGACCGTGATAACCCGTCATGAATATGCGTTTGGCAGTCCACAGGCACTTGGGTCACTGCTATTTATTGAGTATATGTTGCCTTTCCAAATGGTTGGTATCTTGCTCCTCACCTCGATGGTTGGGGCAATTGTCGTGGCACAACGCACTATCTCTAAACCAAAGCCCGGTCGTCCCACACGCCGTAAGGTTAGCCGTCCGTTGACGAGTGTTATCACCAGCCAAACGGGGACAGATGTCACATTGGTAGATGAAGATGTGCCACAACTGTCTGCACCAGAAGAATCCGCCGTGCCAGTGGGCAGTGATGGAGATGAAAAGTAAGCATCCCTATGCCTAAAGGCAGGGGCTTTTAATAGCCTCAATGCTTACCAGTCTCAGCCAGCAATGGCACCGTTATGGGTGAATATATAGGCACTTCGGGGTGCTTCACCAGCCCCGAACTCTGCGGTGAACGATTAAACAGGTCGAAATGGGTGTCAGCCAGTGTCGTTCACATACAAAACCACTCGATAACCTTGACGAGGTGAACGTAACCCGCGCAAGCGGAGTAAATTAAAGGACACCTGCTTTACAGCAAAGTCCTCTCCCTTCGGGGATATTTAGCCTGTTATACCGATATGAAAGGAGAGAGGGCGCTCCTCCCCATGCTTAAAGGCATGAGTATCCGCGCCTGACATTTCGATGATTAGCGTAGAATCGGTTGTTGTTTTGAGTGCAATCTTATTTACACTAGGGGCGATGGGCGTGCTTTTGCGCCGTAACGCCATTTTAGTGTTTATGTCGGTTGAATTGATGTTGAACTCGGCAAATTTGGCATTGGTGGCATTTGCACAAAAATGGGGTGGGGCAGATGGGCATGTGTTCGTCTTTTTCGTCATCACCGTTGCCGCCGCCGAAGTCGCGGTGGGTTTGGCGCTGATTGTCGCCATCTTCCGCCTTAAGCAAAGCATCAATATTGATGATTTACATCAAATGGAAGGGTGATTATGGCAACTCTGGCGCAAATCGCACCATTTATCATCTTAATTCCCGCATTAGGAGCGTTTATCAACTTCTTTTGGGGAATGAAGATGGGAGAACGCACATCGGCATTGGTGGGCATTGTTGCCTCATCATTGACGTTTGTGGTGGCACTCGGCTTGTTGAGCGCCCTCATCGCAAATGACTATAATCCGATTGTGGTGAATCCGCCATTTTTGGATAACTGGATAAAAATAGACACACTCGAAATTAGCTGGGCGACTCGTGTAGATACCCTCAGCGTGACCATGCTCCTGTTTGTCACGTTTGTTGGGACACTCATCCACATTTATGCCTCTGGCTATATGGCGGGTGATGCACGTTTTCCACGCTTTTTTGCTTATCTGAATATGTTCCTCGCGTTCATGATCATCCTCGTCATGGGGAATAATTTCCTTATGATGTTTGTCGGATGGGAAGGCGTAGGGCTTTGCTCTTATCTGCTCATTGGCTATTGGTGGGATAAACCCAATGGCGAGGGCTGGAGAAATAGTAATGCCGCCCGCAAAGCCTTCATTGCCAACCGTATCGGTGATTTTGGCGTGTTGATGGCAATTTTTATGATGTTCTGGGCATTTGGCACACTCGACTTTTATAAAGCGGGTGAAGAAGCCAACCCCACCGCAGGCGCACATCACGGTGAAGAAGTTCATGCCGAAGAAGAGGCAGAACCTGTCAGCGAAGCAGAAGGCGAAGGCGATGCTCACGGCGATGACACTGTGGCGTATGTGTCGTATCAGACAGAGGGTGTCGAAATGCACCAATTGGGTGTATTTGGACAAACGGCTTATTATGCCAAAGAACAAAAAGAGTCTGGCGAAGCAAAAGTCTTTATGCTAGGCGATATGGAAATTTCGCTGGATGTGTTGCTTGTCATCGTCACCCTGTTTATGTTGTTGGGTGCGACAGGTAAATCGGCGCAGATTCCGCTTTTTGTCTGGTTGCCAGATGCGATGGCTGGTCCAACGCCTGTTAGCGCCCTCATCCATGCCGCGACCATGGTCACGGCAGGCGTATATATGATGGTGCGCTCCAATATCATGTTCTATAACGCCGAATTAACCTCATTTATCGTGACATTGGTCGGCGGGACAACCGCTATCGTGGCGGGTTTTATTGCTATGGGGCAATTTGATATTAAGCGCGTCTTGGCTTATAGTACCGTGAGCCAACTCGGATTTATGGTGGCGGCGGTTGGGCTTGGCGCGTATGTTGCGGCAATTTTCCACATGATGACTCACGCCTTCTTTAAGGCACTCTTGTTTTTGGGCAGTGGCTCTGTGATTCATGGTGTCGAACACGGACATCACCACGCGCACAAACACGATGACCAGCACCGTGAAGATTATGACCATGCTGATGATGACCCGCATGATGACCACTTTGACCCACAAGATATGCGGAATATGGGCGGATTGAGCAAAAAAATGCCCATCACCTATATCACCTATCTCATCGGCACATTTGCACTGGCTGGTTTGTGGCCCTTTGCGGGTTTTTGGTCAAAAGACGAAATTTTGGCAGATGCGTGGCTGGTCGGTTTTGAAAAAGGCAACCTAAAGGGATTTATCGCGCTTGGGTTGTTGATTGCCGCGGCAGGTTTCACCGCATTTTATATGTGGCGACAAATCGAAATGGTATTTCATGGCAAAGCCCGTACAGAAGCATCTGAACAAGCCAGCGAAAATCCCCCTGCGATGATTTTGCCATTGGTCATTCTCGCATTCTTCAGCTTTATCATCGGTTTCATCAACATCCCCACAGGCGCGGGTATCTTTGCCGTTGGGTTAGATGGTTCGGTGGGATTGCATGTGTTGGGCAATTTCTTGGAGCATAGCATCTTTGCATCGGCATTTGTGTTGCCCCCATTCCAACCGCTTATTGCGTTCACCGCGTTGGGCATTGGGATTGGTGCCATTATTTTGGCGCGGGGCATCTATGGTGGCACAAAAGCTATCAACGCCGAAGGAAAAGACCCACTCGAAGCCGACCCCGCCATTGGGGTGGTGTGGGGCATTGCCAATGCCCGTATGTATTGGGATGAAATCTACTTTGCATTGATTATCAAACCCTATATGCGTATCGGTGCGTTTTTGGCGAATGTGATTGATTGGGCATTTTTACACGATTATTTCCACGATTCGTTCATCCTCAAGGGATATAAATCCATTGGGCAATTGCTCGCCAAACCCATTGATTTGGGCATTATTGATGGCACAGTGAACGGATTTGGGATACTTGCCCGCCGTACAAGCGGTTTATTACGCAAAGTCCAAACAGGATATGTGCGGACTTATGCAGTGGCGCTGTTTTTGGGCGTGGTGTTGGTGTTGGTGTTGATGCTTGTGCCACTCATTACCAATGGTGCAGGTTGATATTGCGAATCATCCTTATAGAGGGAGAAAGTTTTTATGGAAGCAGTTAGCTCTAGTTTGTCGCTCACAACCATCACGCTATTTTTGCCGATGGTGGGCTTGACAATCTTACTCTTCATCAATGAAGAAAAACAAAAAGACGCGATTAAATGGACAGCGCTCGGCTTTACGATTGCCACCTTTGTCGCCTCTGTCGTGATGTTATTTGGATTCGACTCTGCTAATCCGGGTTTACAGATGGTGCAACGGAACGACTGGTTGCCCACCTTTGGGATTAGCTATTATGTCGGCGTAGATGGCATTAGCATATTGATGGTATTGCTCACGACCATCATTATGCCCATTGCGGTGCTGGCATCGTTTAGCACGCATGTGATTGAAGAACGCGGACGCGCAAAACTGTATTATATGTTCATGTTATTGCTCGAATGGGCGATGATTGGCGTGTTTGTGGTGCAAGACCTCATTATTTTTTATATTTTTTGGGAAATCACCCTCGTGCCGATGTATTTCCTCATCGGGATTTGGGGTGGTGAGCAACGGGTGTATGCCGCCGTCAAATTCTTCTTATATACGATGGCTGGCTCTATCCTCATGCTTCTTGCTATTTTGTATGTCGGTGGGACAGCAGGCACATTTGCCCTGCCAGAACTCATCGCCAAAGTACAAAGTGGGGAACTGTCTTTCTTCTTTGATGGGGTATTCAGTGAGCAATCCTTCTTATTCTTAGGATTCCTCATCGCCTTTGCCATCAAAGTACCGGTATTCCCGTTGCATAGCTGGTTGCCAGATGCCCATGTGCAAGCACCCACCGCCGGCTCGGTCATTTTGGCGGGTGTGTTGCTAAAAATGGGTACCTACGGCATGATTCGCTTCAACCTCACCCTCTTTCCAGAGGCAACGGTGGGCTGGGCTCCGTTTGTGGCTGGGCTAGGTGTGATTGGTATCATTTATGGCGCGTGGGTGTGTTTTGCCCAAACGGATATGAAGAAACTGGTCGCCTATTCATCGGTCAGCCATTTGGGTTTTGTGGTATTGGGCATTTTCTCGCTCACACCCGCAGGGCTTCAGGGTGCAACCTTGCAAATGATTAATCATGGTATCAGCACAGGCGGTTTGTTTTTGGTGGTGGGGATGCTCTATGAGCGCCGTCATACCAAACTCATGGCGGCTTATGGTGGTATCTGGAAAGCCATGCCCCTCTTGGGCGGGATTTCGCTCCTCATCTCCTTGAGCAGTATGGGTTTGCCAGGGCTAAACGGCTTTGTGGGTGAATTCACCATTTTGCTCGGTGCATTGGGAAGCAATGTGTTAGGGTTCTTCTTTGCGCTATTCGCCACCACTGGCGTGATTATGGCGGCGATTTATATGCTCTATATGTTCCAAAAAGTGTTCATGGGTGAGCTGGATAAAGAAGAAAATAAACACTTGCCACAATTGTCTTGGCAAGAAGTCACGGTCTTTGTGCCACTCATCATCCTGATTTTTTGGATTGGTCTGCAACCCACTGGCTGGTTTAATGTGATGGCGGCGACTACCGAACAAATACTCGCTAATATGAGCCAATATATTGCCCCTGTGGTCGCGCTTGCGCCATGATAGGGTAGGGATACCAATCGTAGGGGCGCAACCATTTGCGCCCCTACACACCTATATGAGGATGATACTATGACTGTACCAGCACTTGGCGATTTGAACTTATATGTGGCGTTACCTGCCATTTTTTTGGCACTCTTCACCACCTTTTTGCTGATTATTGACTTGTTCATCAGCAAAGAAAACAAAAATAACACAGCTTTCTTGGCATTAGGCGCGTTGGGTGTGGCATTTGTGTGGAATTTATTCACCTTCAATGCCAATACTACCGCCTTTTTGGGCATGTTTGTTGCCGATTCGTTTAGTGGCTTCCTCAACATGATTGTCATCAGTGCCGCCATGCTCACTATTTTGCTCAGTATGGATTATTTGCGCCGTGTGGGAATTGAGCAGGGCGAATATTATTCGATGGTGCTGTTTTCTACCGCAGGCATGATGTTTATGGGGAGCGCCAATAACCTCATCGTGATTTTTATCGCATTGGAATTGTTGAGCATCCCGCTTTATGTGATGGCGGCAATTCGGCATCAGGACGTGAAATCAGAAGAAAGTGGCATCAAATATTTTATTTTGGGCGCGTTTGCTAGTGCATTTTTTGTCTATGGTGCGGCGCTCATCTATGGTGCAACTGGCACGACCAATCTCCCCGAAATTTTCATTGCCGTTGGCGAGATTGTGAACACGGGTAGCAATTCAATTTTCTACCTTGTGGCGGGTGCAGGTCTGATTATTGTGGCGCTCGGCTTTAAGGTTGCCGTTGTGCCATTCCACATGTGGACACCCGATGTTTATGAAGGCGCACCCACCCCTGTGACCGCCTTCATGAGTGTTGGCGCAAAAGCGGGTGGTTTTGCGGCGTTGTTGCGCGTGATGGTTGTGGCATTGCCCACCCTCACCGTCAATTCTGGCGATGCCGCTGCCGTTTGGCAACTCACGCTGGCGGTGATTGCCGCCCTTACCATGATTTTGGGTAATTTGGTGGCGATTTCTCAGACCAATATCAAGCGTATGCTGGCATATTCGTCTATTGCCCATGCGGGTTATTTGCTC
>Ga0163147_10006032_pt1 | contig 14413 bp, 19 predicted proteins | sample OliLakLV19MP6G1_FD_148597 | JGI IMG/M metagenome (GOLD analysis project Ga0163147, IMG submission 148597) | Freshwater microbial mat bacterial communities from Lake Vanda, McMurdo Dry Valleys, Antarctica- Oligotrophic Lake LV.19.MP6.G1 | ecosystem: Environmental > Aquatic > Freshwater > Lake >...
GGTGAAGAGGCCCGAGGCCCGCCCGCCCATGTATTTTTGCGCCAGCGCATGGCTTTCATGCTCGGGCAGGCCGGCATAGTTGACCCATTTCACCTTGGCGTGGCCCTTGAGGTACTTGGCGACCGCCAGGGCGTTGTCGCAAATCCGCTCCATGCGCAGCGGCAGGGTTTCCATGCCTTGCAGGATCAGGAAAGCGTTGAACGGGCTGATCGCCGCGCCCATGTTGCGTAGCGGCACGACACGGGCCCGGCCGATGTAGGCCGCCGCCCCCAGCGCCTCCGTGTAGACCACGCCGTGGTACGACACATCGGGCTCGTTCAAGCGCTTGAACTTGGTCTTGTGCTCGGCCCACGGGAATTTGCCGGAGTCGACGATCGCTCCGGCGATCGAGTTGCCGTGCCCGTCCAGATACTTGGTGAGCGAATGCACCACGATGTCGGCGCCGTGCTCGAAGGGCCGCAACAGGTAGGGGCTGGGCACGGTGTTGTCGACGATCAGTGGCACGCCGTGCTTGTGCGCGATTTCGGCGATGCGCGCGAAGTCGGTGATGTTGCCCAGCGGATTGCCGATGGATTCGACGAACACCGCACGGGTCTTGCCGTCGATCAGTTTTTCGAACGAATCGGGCTCACGGTAATCCGCGAAGCGCCCCTCGATGCCGAACTGCGGCAAGGTGTGGGCAAACAGGTTGTAGGTGCCGCCGTACAGCGCGGAAGACGAGACGACGTTGTCGCCGGCTTCGGCGATGGTCTGGATCGAATAGGTCACCGCCGCCTGGCCCGAGGCCAGCGCCAATGCGGCGACACCGCCCTCCATCAGCGCCAGGCGCTGCTCGAGCACGTCCTGGGTCGGGTTCATGATGCGGGTGTAGATGTTGCCCGTAACCTTGAGGTCGAACAGGTCGGCGCCGTGCTGGGTGTTGTCGAACGCGTAGGCGACGGTCTGGTAGATCGGCACGGCCACCGCGTGGGTGGTCGGATCGGGCTTGTAACCGCCGTGCACGGCGATGGTTTCGAATTTCATGGGAACCCTCCTTGGGTGGTTGGCGTGCCGGAGCAATGATAGAACGGCGCGCGTTGCGAAACAAGCGCGGCACGGCCGACCGAGCTGGACTTTTCGACAACGTAGCGTCCACAGCGGCCTTTGCCCGCAAACCCGGCTTCCCGCTGCCCATGCTTTTACGGCGCCAAGATCGCTCGGCGACTTCTTCCGCACTGCTGCAATGTCGGGTCCCCTCGCAGCTGACGTAAACTTCTCCCCGATCAATGTCGCCGCACAGCCACAGGATCGACCATGGGGACTTTTTCAGCGGCTTGTCGAATCGAAAATTCCGTCGACCGCACGCGCCGGGCCACGCTGCCGCGTGTCCTGGTCGATACCGGCGGCGAATACACCTGGGTACCGGGCGCGACGCTGGAGAAAATCGGGATCGCGCGCGAGAAAAAGGATCTTGAATTCGTCATGGCCATCGGCCGGCGGATCACCCGCAGCGTCGGTTTCGCCATCATCCGGGTGGAAAAGTCGTTCACCATCGACGAGGTGGTCTTCGCCGAGAAAGGCGATCCGCTTCTTCTGGGGGCACGCAGTCTCGAAGGTCTCAATCTCACGGTCGATTCGCGCCGCAAGAAGCTGGTGGCTGCGGGGCCCCTGCCGGTGGCTTAGCCGATCGTGTCCATCAAATTTCGGGGCGCGACTGTCAAGGTTTGGAGTTCCCGCGCAGTGCCCGAATGAAACGATCGGTGTCGCCGGAAGCGCCAAGGCATCCATAAACTCTCGACACGGCATCGGTTTGCACCCTCGTCGCGATCAGCGCGCCGCCGTGCGCGCAAAATTCAAGTACGGTTCCGGGCCGGATGCCCAATCTTTCACGCAGCGATTTCGGAATCGTGACCCGGCCGTGCCGCGCGACAATCGCCTTCATCGCAGCGTCCCAACCCGATTGAGCGGGCAATCGCGCGCCGCCAGCGCGCGCAGCCCGCGCGCCAGGGTCTTGGTGTCCGCGATAGCCAGAGCGGTCACGCAGCGCTTGGCCCACGGCTTGCGTTCCTGCATGGCCGTGACGGCCTTCTTCAGGGCGTCATCGACAATCTTGCCGTACGCCGCGCGCGCGCGGTCGGCGCCGGCGGCGGCATCCTCCCGCGGCCACTTGATGATCATGAACGCGAGGTCGATGACGTCGCGCCCGCATACCGACTCGTCGTTCCAGCGATCGGCGTTGGCAAGCAGCTTCTCGGCGAAGCAATCGGCCCGGGAAAGCACCGCGAGCGGAAATCTAAGCTCGGTCGCGCCTTCGATGTCGATCCGTCCTTCACTCACGATTTCGAACTTGATCTTTTCGCCATCGAGTTCCAGAAAGGTGCGAATTCCATAGCGATCGGCGATCACTTCGCGTGCCAGTGAGATCGGGCTGCCGGCAATGCGCCCCAACGATCGCGCCCTCACGGTGGAGCGCAATTCGCGATAGCCGTCGCGGCTGGCGCACAGTATGTCGATGTCGGCGGAATCGCGAAATTCTCCCAAGGCCATGCTGATGCGCGTGCCGCCCCCGAAATACGATTTCGCGGACGCGAGAAAGCCCGCGTCCAGCCGCGCCAGCACCCGCGCAACCAGGCGGTGGCGCGGGCGGGCGAATTCAGACATTGAGGACGCCGTTGCCGAATTGGTCTGCCAGGCGGTCGATCAGGGCGCGTTCCGCGACCGACATGTTGCGCCGGTCGATGTGCCGCCAGTTGCGCTCGTAAAGGCGGAACGCGGTCTTGGCGTCGAGATAACGCTCTTGCCGATTCCACAACAGCATCTTGAGGTTTTCGCAGGCGTTTACATCGACCAAGCCGGTGGCTAGAAAATCGTGCAACTCCTCGGTAAAACCAGGCTGGCGCGCACGACACTTGAGCATTTCGGCGTCCTGGTCCGACAAGGTGAGCCTGCACTCGACCAAACCCTCGGCACGCGCGCGCTCGCGCTGGGCCCGCTTGGCGTGGCGCAACTGTTCCGCACGCGGCAGCGCGCTGGTTTTGGGGCGACCACGCGCCGGCTTTATGCCTGCATTCTTGACGACCATCGCGCATTGTTCATGATTATTGATGACGCGTCAACTTAATCATATACGGCCGCCGCCGGGATACACGCAGTCGGCACCCGCGCGCGCAGGCGCGGCGCGCCCGGATGACAGTGCCCAATGCGACCCTACTCGATCACCTCGTCGGCGCGCAACAGGATCGACATCGGCAAGTTGATGCCCAGCGCCGCGGCGGTCTTCTTGTTGACGACCATGATAAAGCGCGTGGGCGGCTCGATCGGCATGTCGGCCGGCTTGGCGCCCTTGAGAATGCGCCCGACGTAGTTGCCGGCGCGACGGAATACGTCGCCGTAGTCCGGGCCGTAGCTGAAGAGGCCGCCGAACTGCGCCCCCCTTACAGCTCAAGTAGCCGACGCGCGCCATGCGCTCCTGGGCCGCAGAAGACAATGAGGCCACCAACGTGGCAAGCAGTACGAGAGTGCGCAGTTTCATTCGATCACCTCCCCAGATTATTCGATTACCCGGTCCGCACGAAAAAGCACTGTTTGCGGCAGCTTGATGCCGAGCGCCTGCGCCGCCTTCAAGTTGATCACCAGTTCGAACAGCGTCGGCTGCTCGACCGGGATGTCGGCCGGTTTGGCACCTTTGAGCACCTTGTCGACCAGGTCGGCTGAACGCCGCAGTTGCTCCGATAGCGATGCTGCGTAGGTCAGCAACGCGCCGGCATCGGCCATCTCCGCGCGATGGCCGGCCACCACCACGCGCTTTGCGCGCGCCAGAGCCATAAATTGCGAACGCAGGTTGTATATCAGGGCCGAGGTGGTGATTAACGCGTCGATCCGCGCGTCGGCCAGCTTGGCGAAAACCGCTGCTAGATCGTCCGGGCCTTTGACGGTACCAACAATGAGCGTCAGGTCGAACACTTTGACAATAGGCGCCAGCGCCACTTCTTCGGTGTGCGTGGAGGGATCGTTGCGGTCACCAATAAGCCCGATGCGCCTGGTCCCAGGCAGGATTTCACGCAGCAGCTCGACGCGCTTGGGCGCAAGAGAGTCGGCATGACTGCTAACCCCGGTAACGTTGCCTGCCGGGCGCCCGAGCGCGGTCACCAGCCCCGCTGCCACCGGATCCATGACAGCGCCGAAGATGATCGGAATCATGCGCGTCGCGGCCTTCGCCGCCAGTGCCGCGACTGCCGGCGGCGCGTAGATCACCTCCGGTTTGCGGGACACCAACTCGGCCGCCAGGCGCGGCAGCTCGCCCTGGCTGTCGTTGGCATACGCATGATCGTAAACGAGGTTGTGCCCTTCAATCCAGCCATGCCGGCGCATTTGATCGAAAAAGGGTTTTAGCGTGACCGCTTCGTTGGCCGCGCTGCTCGGCGCCAGAACGCCGACACGGCGAACGCCAGTGCGCGGCTCCTGTGCGATCCCGTTGGCAGCGACCAACGCCGCACCGATGCCCGCCAAGCAGTCGCGCCGCGAAGTCATTCGATCACCTCGTCGGCGCGCAGCAACACGGCTTGGGATAGCGTCAAACCCAGGGCGCGCGCCACGCGCTTGTTGACGATCATGCGAAATTCGCGCGGCTCCTCGATGGCCATGGCGGCCGGCTTTTCACCCTTGAGAATGCGCGCGACGTAGTGTCCGGCACGCCGGAAGATGTCTTCGAAGTCGGGGCCGTAGACCGCCAGCGCGTCGCCGGCAAGCTGCGGCACGTCGTGCACGAAGGGCAGGCGGTATTTGGTCGCCAGGGCAGCCACCTTGTCGGTGACATCCTCGTTGCTGGTCATGGGGGCTGTGACCAGCGCCTGCACCCGGCCGGCGGCGCGCTTGATCGCGCCTTCGAGGTCGAGCGCATCGAGGGTCACGGGAAGGCGCTCGATGGCGATGCCCAGGCGCTTGGCCGCCTTGTCCATGAGGTCGAGTTCCTCGGAACAGGAATCGAGCAGACCCTCGTCGATGAGGGTGCCCACGCGCTTCAAGTTGGGAACCATTTCGGCCAATAGCTGCATGCGCTTGCCGATGAGTTCGGCGTTGGCGGTCGTGACCCCGGTGATGTGCTTGCCCGGGCGCGCCAGCGAGACCGCGTAATCCACCACAACCGGGTCGGTCACGGTGGCGATCGCGGTGGGGATGCTGCGGCTGGCGTACCAGGCGGCGTCTGCCATGGGCTTGGCCGGCGCGAAGATCACGTCGACCTTGGCGGCGACCAGTTCGCGCGCCAGCGTGCGCAGGCGGCGCATGTCCATTTCGGCGGCGCGCTTGACGAATACGAGGTTGCGCCCTTCCTCGTACCCCGCCTCGCGCAGGCCTTTCACAAATCCGCGCCCGGTGATGTCGGCGTACATTCCGGTGGAACTCAACTGCAGCCAGCCGATCCGCGCGACTTGCTGCGCCTCGGCGCGCCAGGCGGTGCCTGTCGCTAAAGTGCCCACGACACCGATGAACTCTCTTCGCGTAATCATCAGATAACCTCGTTGGCGCGCATGAATCATTCCGGCGAGATCGCGAAGCGCAGCGCGCGCGCAGGCCCGCGATCGGGGGTGAATTCGACAGATGACGCCAGCAGCGAAGGCTTCCTGATCCACCATTGCGCACCAACCGAACCCATAGACGTTGGCTCTTGCATTCCTGGACCCGATCGCAGACGCCAAGCCATTTGTGATACATTTGTACTACACACAATGTCGCTCGGGAGACGAAACATGCCCACCTCAATACGCCTGAAGCCCGATATCGAAAAACTGCTCGACAAGGCCTGCAAGCGCCAGGGCCGGACACGCAGTGCCTTGATCCACGACGCGCTTGCCGCCTTTCTCGATCCGCAGCAGGCGCGCCTGGGCGACATAATCGGCGCTGCCCTGCGCAATTCGCCGCAAGGCTTCGGTATCGAACGGGACCAGTCAGCGCAGTCCGATACTCGCCACTGGGGTGATTGATGCAATACATGCTCGACACCGACACGCTTGTGTATGTGCTCGACGCCCGCCCCAACCACTAAGCCGTTCTCGACCGCTTCAACCGCGAAGATGCGCGGCAATTGGTCGTCTCGGCGATCACCGCGGCGGAGTTGCGCTACGGCGTCGCGCGGAGTTAGCGCACTGCCGAGTCCCGCCTGCGTCTGCAACGCGCGCTCGATGCCATCCAGATAGCCCCTTTCGATGCCAAGGCAGCCGACGCCTACGGCGCGATCCGCGCGGCCCTTTCCGCGGCTGGTCAGCCCATTGGCCCGCTCGATACGCTGATCGCTTCGCATGCGCAAAGCCTCGGGCTGACCCTTGTCACCAATAACACGCGCGAGTTCGCCCGCGTGGCCGGCCTGCGACTGGAAAACTGGGTACCGGAATAGGCGCTTCATTCGATCACCTCATCGGCCCGCATCAACAGAGAGTGAGGTATTTCGACCCCGATGGCCGCCAGCGCCTTGCGGTTGAACGTGACGTAGAAGCGCGACGCCTGTTCGGTCGGCACGTTGCGCGGGTCCGCGCCTTTCAGTATGCGGTCGACATGCCGGGCAACATCGCGAAACGCCTCGAGCGCCGACGGGCCGAAGGCAGCAGGCATGCCGGCGGCGGTGAATTCCTTCCAGCCCATCACGAACAACAGGCGTTCGGCGCGCGCGAATTCGGCCATCCTGGGCGCCACAGCCAGCATCGAGGTATCGGGAAAGACCACCACCCCATCGACCTTTTCGGCCTTGATGCGGGCCAGTGCGGCCGGCACGTCCTGCCCTTCGTCGACCTCAACCACGACGGTCTGCAAGCCCAAACGCTTCGCCGCCTCGACCGAGACGCGGGTTTCCTCCTTCGCACCGGGGTGCGCCGGGCGCACGAGAATTGCCACCCGGCGCGCCGCAGGTTTCAACTCCTTGAGCAATTCGAGCCGCTTGCCAACAGTCTCAAACGCCAGCATGGTGATCCCCGTGGAACTGCCGCCTGGTCGTCCCAGACTTTGCACCAGGCCGGCTTCAACCGGATCGCCACTGAAGGCGAACACCATGGGCAACCGGCCGCGCAAGGCCTTGTGCGCCTGCGGCGCCACCGGGCCTTCCGCGACGATCAGTCGCACTTGCGCACGCAGCAATTGCTCCACGGCCTTTTCGACAGCCTCCTGGTCGCGCGCGGTGTGCACCGTCTCGATCCGCAGGTTGCGCCCGTCCTCGTAGCCCAGGTCGCGCATGCCGGCTACGAACGCCGCGCGCGCGGGGCTCTCGCCTACCGCCGTGGCGAGAAATCCTATCCTCGCTGGACCGCCCTGTGCGCCAGCCAGGCCGCAATGCAAAAGGCATAGCGCCACAATCATTTTCGCGAGAGTCTTCATTCGATCACCCTGTCGGCACGCACCAGAATGGCTTGCGGAAACTTGAGCCCCAACTCCTTGGCGGTCTTGAGATTGAGCACCAGTTCAAACCGGTTCGACTGCTCCACCGGCAGGTCGGCCGGCTTGGCGCCTTTGAGGATGCGCACCACGTAGTGCGCCGCGCGCCGATACGAATCGCGCGCATCGGCCGAATAGCTGACCAGACCGCCTTCTTCGACAAATTCCTGGCTGAAGTACGCGCAGGGCAGATGCAGCGCGTCGACCAGCGCGAGGATTCAGGGCGAACGTTGAACAGGAACGGGTCGAGCGCCACCACCAACGCCTCGCAGCGCTCGCGCTTGGCGAGCGCTGCGAGTTGCCACACCTCGGCGGCAGTGGCCGCGCGCAGATCCACGAGGGTCATGCCGAAGGCGCGCGCGGCTTTGTGCGCACCGTTCCAGACCTCGACATGGACAACCGCCTTGCCGGAGTTCAGTACGCCGATGCGCTTGGCCTTGGGCGCGATCGCATTGATCGTCTCGAACAGTTTTTCGGTCAGGTCGTCGCCCTGATTGGTAACGCCGGTCACGTTGGCGCCGGGCCGCGCCAGGCTCGCGATCAGGCCGGTCTGGCGCGCGCCGGCGCCGCCGGACATCACGATCGGCACCGTTTTGCTCTCGTGTTGCACCGCCTGCGCGGCGATCACCGGCCCGGCGACGATGACCGCCGTTTGCATCGTCACCAACTCGCGCGCGAGGGCGGGCAGCGCGTCCGCGCGATTGTGGCTCCAGCGCAATTCGATGCGGAAATCGCGCCCATCAACATAGCCCAGGGAGCGCATCTCGTCGAGCCAGGCGTCAAGGCGCGCGCCCAGTGTAGAAGGCGAGCCGTGCAGCAGCATGCCGATCAGCGGCTTGGCGAGCTGAGCCAGTGCGAAATGGTGAGGGCCGAGTGCCAGCGCGCCGCCCGCCGGAATTAACGCGCGGCGCTTCATTCGATCACCCGCGTCGCGCGCAGCAACACCGTTTGTGGAATCGGAATGCCCATGGCTTTCGCAATCTTTCGGTTGACGACCAGATCAAACGTGCTCGCGCGTTCGAACGGCAGGTCACCGGGCTTGGCGCCCTTGAGGATGCGGTCGACAAAATAGGCCGCGCGGCCGTACACCGCGGCCCGATTGGAACCATAGGCGAGCAATCCGCCGGCATCGGCGAAATTCGGGAATCCCACCGCGGGCAGGCGCTTGCTCGCCGCCAGCGCGGCGACCACCGCGGCGTTCGAATTGAGCATGGGCTCTTCCTGGATCAACGCCGCCTCCATCTTCGCGCCGGCGACCGAATCGAATGCCGCCGGCAGGTCCTCGATCGTGCGCACGTTAAAGGCCTGCAAGGTCAGCTTTAGGGTTCGCGGCGCTGTCTCCATTTCGCGCAATACGCCCGCGGAATTTGGATGGTCCGCATTCATGATCACGCCAACCCGCGCAATGCGCGGCGCGACATCCTTGAGTAGTTCCAGGCGCTTCAAGGCGACTTCCACGATGAACGAAGTCGATCCGGTCAGGTGGCCGCCGGGCCGTGCCAGCGAGGCGACGAGTCCGGCGCTAACCGGGTCGATGCCGTCCATCTGGACAATCGGTATGCTCCGGGTCGCCGCCAGCGCGGCGCGCACACCGGCAGTTCCATGCGTCAGGATCACTTCGGATCTGAGCGAAACAAGTTCGGTCGCCATCGCACGCAGACGCTCCGGGCCGCTATCGGCCCAGCGGAACTCGATGACGAGATTCTTGCCCTCGACATGGCCCAGCTCGCGCAAGCCCGCTCGCACCGCTTCGACCTCGCGCACGTAGCCCGAGGCCGAGGCATCGCCGAGAAAGCCGACGCGGTGGACCTTCGCCGCTTGCTGGGCGCGCGTGCGCAAGGGCACGGCGAGCAGGGCGGCGCCCGCGGCAATGACAATGCGGCGCCGCCCGATCATTCGATCACGCGGTCGGCGCGCAGCGCGATCAGGTTCGGAATCGTGATGCCGAGCGCGCGCGCGGTGCGGTTGTTGACGATCATCTCGAACCTGGTGGCGCGCTCGATCGGCAGCTCCCTGACCTTCGCGCCTGTCAAGAGCTTGTCGACAAAATAGGCGGCGCGCTCCCACAGCACGACCAGATCGACGCCGCAAGCCAGGAGCGCGCCGACCTCGGCGAATTCGGGCGGGCCGATCGCCGAACGCGGCGTCGAAGTCGCCCGGGCCGCGCACGGGCAAGGGCTGCAACTCGATCTTGAGCGTCGCGGCGGCCAGCGCCATCGCTCCGAATACCGGACCCACCGCCGAGTTGGCGGGGTTTTGCAGCACCGCGATGCGGCGGATTTTCGGCATCAGGTCGCGCAGCACTTCGAGCCGCTTGGCCGCCAACTCGGCAGCGAAAAACGTCGAGCCGGTGACATTGCCGTCCGGCTCGCGCAGGTTGCTGGTGAAGCCGGCCAGCACGGCGTCGCCGGCGCTAGCCATGACGACCGGAATCGCGCTGCTGGCCTGTTTCGCCGCGCGCGTGCCCGGGGTGCCATGGGTGACGATCACCTCGACCTTGGCGACGGCCAGTTCGCGCCCACAACCGCCAGCCAGCTTCGGCGCGCGTTCACTCGATCACCCGATCGGCGCGCACCAAAACGACTTGACGAAATCCGTCAACTCCCCTGGCGATCACCGGCAACTGCGCCGGCGACGCGGCAGGGTCAAACATGGCCGGTACTCGATTTCGCGTGTCCATACACCCCTCACGCCCGCTTATCGCCCATAGCGTAAGCCTTTCCGCACCGGATTGCTTGCGCAGTCGGCGGCATGGTGCGTTTCGCCCATTCGCTATCCGCGCGCCGGCGCCAGCTTGCGTTCCACGGCAGAGCGCAACTTCGGCCATCGCAGTTCGATAAACCGTGGCGGCAGGTGGGCCGACACGATCTTGTTGTCGGCCTTCGTGCACGATTGTCACTGCGACTTTCTCAACCGCGCTGGTTTTTATCCCTGCCACGCCGCTCAAGTAATCCACCACCACGGCATCGACGACCCCGGGGAGCCGGATGGTCAACAGCGTCAAGCTGACAATTGCCGCCGGCACGAGTGATCGTGATATCATTCTAATCTATTGATATCAGTTAGCCAATCATGCCGCGCACCATCATCAGCCTCGATCCCGAAGACCATGCATGGCTCACGGGCAAGGCCCGCGCCATGCGCACTCCGATGACCGAACTGGTGCGCCGCGCGGTCAAGCAATTTCGCGCCCAATCGGGACCCGACGCCTCGCCGCTCGACCGCTTGCTCGACGATACCGCGGGCTTGTGGAAGAAGGGCGACGCACTCGCCTACCAGCGGCGCATGCGGCGCGATTGGGACAAACGCTAGATGAAGCTGTTGCTCGATTCGGTCATCCTGATCGACCACTTCAACGGTGTCGCGGCGGCTACCGGATATCTTTCCGAATCCGGGGGCGAGGCCGCGATATCGGTGATCACACGCGCCGAGGTGTTGACCGGATTCGATTCGAACGATGTGCAAAAGGCGATGCGCTTGCTCGACGCCTTCCCGACGCTGGCGATCGACCGTGGCATTGCAGACCTGGCGGCGGACTTGCGCCGACGCCACGGCTGGAAGCTTCCGGACGCGTTCCAGGCGGCCATTGCGTCCCATGCCGGATTGCGACTGGTGACGCGCAACGTGCGCGACTTTCCGCCGCAAAAGTTCGATTTCGTGATCGTGCCGTATCGCCTTTGAGTCCTGCGAGACTTGCGCGCAAGCAAGGCGCGATGGAGCTCACCTTCGCGATTCGCGATACCGGCATCGGGCTTTCTGCCGAGGGCATGGGGCGGCTGTTCCAGTCGTTCTCGCAGGCCGATTCGTCGACTACGCGCAAGTACGGCGGGACCGGGCTCGGGCTGGCGATTTCCAGGCGCCTGGCCGAGCTGATGGGCGGGGGCATGTGGGTCGAGAGCGCGGGCCCGGGCCACGGCTCGACCTTCACCTTCACGACGGTCGCGCCGGTGGCCGCCTCGCCGCAGGTGAACCGGCGCGACTTTATCGGCCAGCAGCCGGCGCTGGCGGGCAAGCGCATCCTGGTGGTGGACGACAACGCCACCAACCGCCGCGTGCTTGCGCTGCAGGCCGGCAAGTGGGGCATGCGCACGCGCGACACCGCATCCGCTGGCGAGGCGCTGCGTTGGCTCGACGCCGGCGAGGCCTTCGGTTCATTCGATCATCGTGGACGCCTTTAGCATCCTCGCGCCGGCGCCGGCCAAGCATATCCATCGATCCCTCCCGCGCGCCCGACCGATTCCGGCATGAGGCACAGCTGACGCGCATGTGCCGGGCGCGTCATTGGCGAGCACACTCGCCCCCATCGCTACGAACAAATCGAAACCGCGTGCGCTCGAGTTGGGCTTGCGGCGGGAACCGGAGTCCGCTTATCGCGCTCGAGCCGCCGGACGCTCGATTTACGGTGAGCATGGTAATATGATTTGTATTACCTTATGCGTGACTCGATCGCCATGACACTCACCGTCAAACTCGAAGCCGAGCTTGAAAAGGCTCTCGACGCGCGCAGCGCCGCGCTCAAGCAGCCCAAGAGCGTACTGGTGCGCGCCGCCATCCGCGCCTACCTGCATGATTCGGTGTCGCCGTATGAATTGGGGCGCGATCTGTTCGCACGCCATGCCGGGCCGTCCGATCTTGCCGAAAATCGCAAGAAATACCTTGTCGAGGCGCTCGATGAAAAGCGTCGTCGCGGATAGCGGCCCGCTACTGGCGCTGTTCAACCGCAACGACTCGTGGAACGCGCGAGTCCTGGTTTGGGTGGAAACGAACCCGCGCGTGCACCTCATTACAAGCTGGCCGGTGGTGACGGAAGTTTGCGCACTACTTTCGAAACGGGTGAGTGGCTCGGCGGAACTCGATTTTTTGGCCTGGATCGAACGTGGGGGCGTGACTCTGGACGTGCCGGGACCCGTTTCGTTTCACGACGTGTTGGCAATTGCGCGGCGCTACCGCGATGTGCCGTTCGATTTCGCCGACGCGTCCGTGGCGGAATTGGCGGCGCGGCACGGCATCGTTGATGTGTTGACGATCGACCGCGACTTCGATATCTATCGCGATGGGCGCGGCAAGCCGCTGCGCAATGTTTTGCGTATGGCGGTGCGGCGCCCTGCGTAAAAGGCCCCTTTTCGCTCTATTCGCCTTCGCCGTATTCGCCTTCGTCCATGGCGCCTTTTCACGCGCCTTTCACCCAGCCTTGCGCATCGACACCTACAACACCGCTTCCATTGCCTTGCGTTCGAGCGGATTGAGCAGTTTCGACGACGGGCCGCTGGGTCGCTTTTCGCCAATCTCCCATTTGCGCACGGTCGAGAGGCTGGTGCCTGGCACGGACGCGAGCACGGCCTGGCTGAGTAACAGGTGGCCGCGCAGAGCTCGAATCTTTTCGCTGTCGTACGCCGGCACGGGGCCCACACACAGCGCATCGTACTGGCGCATCTTGTGCATGTCGATGAATCCGAGGCGATGGAAGTCGCTGGCGGTCTCGTGAACCGCTGCTGGAATCCGGCTCTTGGGCTTGGGCTTTTTTGTCATGACATATCTCCTGCAAAGAACCATCGGTTACCGCTGCGTCCAATTGGCGGCCGGTTCTGGCCGGCAAGTCTTTCGCCAGAACTTGCAACGCATCAAGTTCATCGACCGGCCTGCCTCGTGTCAGCCGGAACGTTTCCGGTTCGGGACATAGCGTACGTACATGCGTCGGCCGCGTCATGCAGCTGCGCGCCGCTTGGGACTGCGTGGCACGAATTCGATCTTGAGCCGGCAGCCTACCGCTTCGGCGTATTTCTTGAGCGATGCCACCGAGGGAACATGGCGGTTGGCAGCTTCCAGGCGCGACACGGCGCTTGGTGGTGCCCATGCTGACGGCAACCGCCTCCACCACGACCTGCTGCTTGAAGCCCTCGGAGAGCTTTTGCGCGAGGAGGCGCCCCATCATGTCGGTCGCGCCACCCGCCGGGTAAGGCACGATCAGGTGTAGCGGCTTGTTCGGGAAGGATTGGGCAAAGGCGGTGGGCGCGAGTGCGAAAAGAGCGCGCAAAGCGTGGCGGCGCATCGGGTTTTCTCCGGCGGCAACGCCAGTCGACTGGTACGTGACCGAAGGGTATAGCGAGTCGAGCTGGTTCTCCATGAAGAACTTCCAGTTCGAATGCGGGGTCATGCGATGGCACGTCGGCACGACTTCGACCTCGCCTTCGGGCTCAAGCTTGCATGACCGGATTGCAGACGGCGAACCCGGGTCGCGGGCATTTTTTTGTGTGCGAAGGCGCACAGAAGCGCGGTCCCGGTTGGTCGTAGAGTTTGAGTTCGACACAGCCATCGAGCGATCATGACGAATACACAAGACATCCCGGCCGTCCTGGAGCGCATCGCCAGGGTGGAGACCGAGCGCGATGAATGGCAATCGCGCGATCGGCTCTACGAATACCTCCAGGCGCGCGATGTAGTTGCCGCCCTGGAGTTCGAGCTCGACGAACGCTTGCGTTGACCCGGCGGATCGCCGGCGCCGGTGCCGCCCCTGATTGAGTGGAGCGGGTGGCGCAAGGCGCGCCAATAAAGACCAACCCTCACTAAGTGCGTTACCGCACATATCGCCCCGAGCGGCGCAATGCGTACCAATAAAGACCAGCCATCACTAAGCACGGTACTGCAAATGTCGCCCCGAGCGGCGCAAGGCGCGCCGATAAAAACAACCACTCTAAGTGCGATGTCGCACCGACCACGCGCCTTGGCAGGTTCATTCTTGCAATGGGCCGAGTTGGGTCGGGTGCAAACGGGTAAGGCAGTGGAGTACCGTCGCAGGCGATCCCGGTGCCCAATGGGTCCGGCGCCGATTTCCAAGGCGGTATATCACCGGTCGGCGGCGCCAACATCTACGATTTGAGCACCACCGCTTGGGACTTTTTATCCTTCGGCTTGACAGGCTTTGGGACCGCTGGCACCGTCAAGTTGACCAACACCTCCTCCGGGGTTTTTGTTCCTACGTTCAATGAATTCAATTGCCCCTCACCCTCTTCCGGCG